>Ga0153941_1000014_pt1 | contig 173770 bp, 158 predicted proteins | sample TSNJ025MetaG_FD_104733 | JGI IMG/M metagenome (GOLD analysis project Ga0153941, IMG submission 104733) | Attine ant fungus gardens microbial communities from New Jersey, USA - TSNJ025 MetaG | ecosystem: Host-associated > Fungi > Mycelium > Unclassified | place: USA: New Jersey, Brendan T....
CCAGTATGGCATTCGCGGCCTGTTCATCGGTGTCCCGACCGTCATCGGCGCCAATGGCATCGAGCGCGTCATCGAAGTGCAGCTCAACAATGAAGAACAGCAGATGTTCGACAAATCTGTCGCAAACGTCACGGAACTGGTAGTGGCATGCAAAATCGCCAATCCCGAGTTGAAGGACTGAAAACTCCATGGTGGAAATCTCGGTAAGATAGTTGTCATCTCAAGGAGACAGCTATCTTTCCGATTGCATGTTGCCCGGGCAAGGTCCAGGCGTTATCGTCCGCCATTATGGAGCGACGCGCGTTCAGGCACTTACCGCTTGAATACATTTCGCTCTGGTCGTGCGCAAAGCCGGAACCATTGGAACCAACGCCGCTGGCATCTTGCACCCGGCAGCCCAGAGGAAGGCAGCAAGTTATGAAGGACTCTCCAGATCAGGCCAACAAGCGCCATGACGCCGGCATGTCCGATGATTTCGGCCTCACGGGTATTGAATTCATCGAGTTCGCCACATTCGGCAAAAAAAACGCTTCTTCCCTGCAGGACACGCTCGAAAAACTCGGGTTTCAGGTCGCAGCACGTCACCGCTCTAAAGACGTCGTTCTTTTAAGGCAGGGTGACATCAATCTGATTCTCAACAGCGAACCGAATTCCTTCGCGCGATCCTTCGCGACCCGCTACGGCACATCGGTTTGCGCGATAGCGCTTCGGGTCATGAACGCCGAGCGAATCCATAACGCTGCGCTCCACGGCAAGGTACAGGACTATCGTGGCCGGATCGGACCGAATGAAACATTCATTCCGGCCATCCGAGCCGTTTCCGGCAGCCTTCTCTATCTGGTTGAGGCAGACGGCAGCGAAACCATTTATGACCGGGATTTTCAGCCCCCGGGACCTATCACACCCTTCCAGGGCCACCTGGCGCGCATCGATCATGTTTCACAATCCGTTTTTCCGGGAATGACCCGAAAATGGGTACGTTTCTATCGTCGGGTTCTCGGCCTTCATGTTCTCGAGCGGAACACCATAGTAGACCCGAATGGCCGGGCTCTCAGTACCGTTCTTTCCAACAAGGAACGTGCAGTCCATTTCATTATCAATGAACCCAACAACTTCGGTACTGACTGCGACCGTTTCCTGCGCGAAAATACCGGTGAAGGAGTACAGCATCTCGCTTTCGAAACACCGGATCTGTTTGCCTATCTTGATCACATCACAGGGCACGGGGTCGAAGTCCTGAAAATTCCTGACCTCTACTACGACAACATGTTATCCGAGGGCTATGATCCTGCTCTCGTCGAGAAGCTCCGTACCTATCGGGTCATGCTCGACACGGAAAATGGCGGCCAGTTCCTGCACGCTTACTCACAATCCTTCAATGGCGGAATCTTCTTCGAATTCGTGCAACGCAACAATCATCGCGGCTTCGGACGGCATGATGTCACAGCCAGATTGATGGCGCAGAAAGGCAATGTCGAATCTTCGGAAAAGACCGACAAACCGGCAGAAATGCCGACCGACATCCTCGAGTTTTCCGTCGACGCGGACACATTGCTGCTCGGCACCGTCTTCTCGGAAATGACTCATGTTCTGATGCCGGAAATGATGAACCGCAGCCTGGCATTCCACGGTCTGAACGTCGTGTGGCTACCCTTTGTGATTGAAGCCGACGGGCTGGAGCGCTTCATGGGTGGTGTCAGGTCCCTTGGAAACCTTGCCGGCTTCTCGGTGGCAGCGCCGCACAAGGCCAGAATTGTACCATTACTTGATGAATTGACCGAGAGAGCAATCGCAGTCGGCGCCGTCAACCTGGTCAGAAAGGAAGCCGATGGCAGGTTGGTCGGCGATATCGTTGATGGTGAGAGCTTCGTCCGTGGCATCGAGGAATTGCGCGGCAATGTCGATGGAGCATCTGTCTGGCTGGTGGGGGCGACGATTGAAGGGCGGGCCATCGCCTTTGCCTTCGCCCGTTACGGCATCCAGCGCATCGCTATCAGCGACGCAGATGAGGAGAACGCGCGCAGGCTGGTTTCCGATCTGGTGCAGGCATATCCGGAAATCGAGATCAGTCAGGGCCAACCGAGGGATAAGGGAACGGTCCAGATCGCCGTCAATGCAACACCTCTGGGGCGCGAGCCCGAAGATCCGATGCCGTTCAATCCCGCAGACCTGCCACCAGAAACCTGGATCGCGGATGTCGTGGCAAGACCAGACATGACACGTCTTCTGTTCGAAGCAGCCCGGCTGGGGCATAAAACCTGCTCCGGTCGGTTGCTGCTTGAAAAGCAAATCGATGAATTTGCTATATTCTTCGGCTTCACAGAAGCATCCTGACCGCGGGTTTCCAGTACTGCGGTAGTATGTCGTTCCGGTTTGGCTTCAACTTGCAAGAAGCCAAGCAAACACATATTTAAAGCATCGCGCAGAAAAGTGGCCCCGGTTTTCTGCAAGAAACGATGCGGCATAAGGAAATTGATATCGTCTTGTGATTCATGAAAGTCGCGCAACGCTTGAATATGAAGATGTAAAACCTGTCTTCCAACCTTGCTAAAACGGCTTATTTACAAAAAGTTAGCAGAATTTTCTCCCTCCGGTATATATTTAAACGCGATCAGAGTTATCCCGAAGACACTATTTCCAGGTTGCCAGTTGAAATACGGCAAAGTAATCGACAATGAAGACATGGTCAGTTCCAGCAGGGCTGCTATTTTTTATCGTCATCCGAACACAGTAGGACACGAGACATGATTGTAGGTAATCTCAACAGAGGGCTTGCCATTCTTGAGCTTCTGGCACGCAATGCGCCTGGATTGCCCATGCATGAAATTGCCGAACGACTACAGATTCCCCGTAGCGCGACCCATCGGCTTCTCACTGAACTGGTTCAGTACGGCTATGTCCGACAGGAACAGGATTACGGTCGCTATCTCCTTTCGATGAAAATGTGCACGCTTGGCCTTACCCAGCTCTCCAGAAGCGGTATCGTCGAGATCGTTCAACCGTTCCTCGACCAACTGGCTGAAATCTCCGGAGAGATGGTGCGCCTGGGCCTGGTAGATAACGGACAGCTTGTCTGGGTGGCAAAGGCGCAAGGTTCTTCATCCTGGCTTCGATTTGACCCGGACATGGGCGGAACCGCCGAACTGGCATCCACCGCTTCCGGACATGCCTATCTTTGCACCCTCAGCGATGAAATTGCCGTCGAGCTCGTCAACAAACAGGGCGGCTTTGTTCTGACTGACGATCACGGGCAGAACATTCCCAAAACCATCGTGGAGCTGCTGAACCATCTCAAGGTAACGCGCGAGCGCGGTTTCAGCATTCTCGCAGAGGCTGTCCACACGGGCATCGCCGCAGTCGCCGCTCCGGTACGGCATATCTCGACCGGCCAGGCACTCGGCACATTGTCAATCGCAGGCCCTTCCATGCGTTTGACCGACGAGAAAATGATGGCTCTCGGGCCTGTTTTGATAGAGACGGCGGAAAATCTCTCCGCTTCCGCTGCAGCGTCGCCGATGCTTAACAAGGCGGCTATCTCCTTAAAGAATTAATCAGCTCCGGCCCGATCTCAATCGAATGGCGTCCGTGTGTCACCACGCGGACGCCATTCGCAAGCAGCTCAGTTTCAGTTGACAACGGTTACCGTTTCACCGGTTTCCGCGGCTCGTTTTACCGCCATCGTCGTCTCAAGGGTGCGAAGCCCCTCGCGCCCGTCAATAACCGGCTTCGCTTCACCACGGACAACGTCGATCAGATTGCGAATCTGCCACACAAGCGGATCTTCCTCAGGCGCAACCACACGCTCCTGCTTGATCGGGCACCACCAGCCATCATCTTTCGTATGACGCCAGACATCAAGGCGCGGCACGGTGAGAGAACCCTTGGTTCCACCAACGAGATAGCAGAACTCGCTCGTCTGGGGATAAGCCTTGTTTTCGCCGGCTGTCAGTTCCCAGCTCCATGGACCATTGACTGCGTCCGAAATCGAGATTGTTCCGAGAGCGCCATTTTCAAAGCGGAGCAGGATGGCAGCGGAATCCTCAACCTCAAAACCGCGTGTGGCGTTGGATTGCAGTGCCTGTACGGAAACAACGTTCCCGCAGAGATTGCGCAGATCATCTATGACATGAATGAGATTGAGCAGGATCGGACCGGCGCCGATTTCACGACGCCATTGCACATCATAGTAATAATCGGGCTTCAGGAACCAGCACAGACCGGCGACACTCGAAATCTTGCCCAGTTGGCCGGATTCAACTACTTCCCTCGCCATCCTGACCAGCGGGCTGTGGCGACGGTGATGGCCGACGCAGATTGTCACTCCTGCCCTTTCGGCAGCCGACACGAGTTCATGGCCGCGCTCAACCGTGTCGCAAACCGGTTTTTCCATGAGCATGGGAATGCCGTCTTTGACAAGACGCATTCCGTCTTCGAAATGACGCTGATTTGGTGTTGCGACAATCATCAGATCGGGGCGATCGGCACGAATGAAGTCATCGTAACCCGGGTACCACGGCACATTCATTTCTTCCGCCATGGTCTTGGCGAAGGGAGCGGGGTCAATGATCGCGATGAGTTCTGCTTCCGGCTCTCTCGCAACCCGCTCGATATGGGCCTTCCCGATTAAGCCGGCACCCATCACGGCAATACGTACAGCTTTCTTCATGTCTTCACCTTATGCACTGTTGCCAATCCCGATTTAAAGAAGCTGAATCATATGTTTTTTCAGTTCATATTGCTTTCCCTGGAAACCAGATATCTGTTTCTCGTAAAGGCTAAACAACAGCAAAAAAAGGAGAAGCATCAGTTCGGAAAAATGCTCAGACGCGGCGCGAACCTGAATTAAGTGAATTCGCCATTGTCTGAACTTAATTCCCGGATGTTTTAGGAGGCGGGCGCCTGATATCAGGCACCCGCAGCTTACGTTTTTAGTCGAGGGAGATCTCGAGACGCTTCACGTCGCCGAGCAGGAAGATGTAGGAACATGCTCCAAGCAACCCGACCACTGTCATGGCGACCAGTGCAGAGTAGAACGAGCCGGTGGCGCTGATGAGGAAGCCAATTACGAGAGGCGCGACAATACCGGAGATATTGGTCACAAAATTGAACAGACCACCGGTCAATCCCATCAGATGCTTTGGCGCCATATCGGCGATCAGGGTCCAGCCGAGACCAACGATACCCTGACCGAAAAAAGCAACCGACAGAATTGCAATCACGGTGGTGTCGTCGTCGACAAAATTGGCCAGAATCATAACAGAGGTGAGTAGCAGACCGCAAATGATCGGGCCCTTACGAGCAAGATTGACATTGCCGGTCTTGGTGAGAATGCGATCTGAAATCCATCCGCCGACCATGATGCCAACCGCAGCAGCCAGGAACGGGAAAACTGCAAAGAAGCCAGTTTTGATAAAGCCCATGCCACGATACTGGACCAGATAGGTTGGAAACCAGGTCAGGAAGAACACCAATGTCGTATTACCGGCGAACTGACCGATAGCCGCACCCCAGACCTGGCGGAATTGCAGCAGTTTCTTGCAGTTGGTCCAAGTGAAAGGAACAGCCTGGGCCGAGGGTGGGGACAGACCGCCGCCAGCTTCGATGTAATCGAGCTCTTCCTGGCTAACACCCTGGTAATCCTGCGGATCACGGTAGCCAGCCCAGAACGAGAACGCGAACAGCATGCCGGCAACGCCAACTATCATAAACATGACATGCCAGCCGTAGTTTCCGGTGATCCAGAAAAGCAATGGACCGAAACAGGCAAGGCCAAGATATTCACCCACGGTATAAACACTGACCACTCGTGCCCGTTCATGCTGCGGAAACCAGATACCAGCGATACGGCTGTTAGCCGGGAAGCACGGAGCTTCTGTAGCGCCAATACCGAGCCGGAAGAAGACCAAGCTATAAAGTCCGGTCGCAAATGCCTGCAAGGCAGTGAAGAACGACCAGAAGAAAAGCGAGAGCGTATAAGTTACCCGGCTGCCGAACCGATCCAGAAATGCCCCGCCTGGAATCTGAAAAGCGACATACGACCACGAGAAAGCTGAGAAGACGACACCCATCAGGGCAGGATCGAGGGAGAGATCCTTGGTAAGTGATGGCGCTGCAATGCCGAGAACGGTACGATCAAGGTAGTTGATCATCGTTCCGATAGAAATAAGCGTAAGAATAATAAATCTTTTTTTGGTTGGGCGTTTTGCCCCCGCCGCAACGGTTCCCTTTTTCACCGGTGGGGAAGCCATGCCCCCTGTTGCCTGTACCATGGCCATTTTCCTTTTCTGGTTAAGACATAATGATTATGTCAAAAGATAATCAGACCTGGATTACTTTAGTTATTGTTTTTATTGTTCAAATATTTAAGTAAAATTTTTTCTCCTTAACAAAATAAGACCGATAAACTCATCAAAATACGTAAAAACTATCCGTCCTGGCGGATATCTGGTTTTCACACTGGATTTCTTATTGAGATGATGAGAATTACACGCTGCGATAACAAAGAGATTCCGAGCAGATTGCCAGCATGCTCGGAATCGGCGTGATTGATCAGTTGCCTGCTGGCACTGCGTCCCATTCAGCGAAATGGGCTTTCATTCTCGCCACATTCGGCGAGACGCCGGTGAATAGGCGAAAGGCCTCGACAGCCTGGTGGACCCCCATTCCGCTGCCATCTGAAACACGGCAACCAATGCTCTTTGCCGTGCGAAGGAGCTCCGTTTCAATGGGGAAATAAATAATCTCAGATACCCAGAGGTCCGGCCGCAACTGTTCTTTGGAGACAGCCATTCCGGGAAGTTTCGCCATGCCTGTCGGCGTGCAGTGGATAAGCCCGTCGGCTCCGGCCAATGCCACGGTGAGAGCGTCCGCATCTTTCACAAAAACAGCACGCCCCTTGCCGAAACGCTTGCACAAGGCATCAACTTCATTACCGGCTTTCTCCGGGGAAACGTCGTAGATGAAAAGCTCTTCGATACCGAGTGTCAGCGAAGCATGGGCCACGGCTGCCCCGGCTCCGCCGGCTCCAATCTGGACGACCTTGCGCTTGGCCACATCCGGCAGCGATTCCCTGAAACCTTCATGAAATCCATACCAGTCAGTGTTATGGCCGATCCGCTTGCCGTCTTTCAGGACAACCGTGTTGACCGCACCAAGTGCCTTGGCATCAGATGACAATTCATCAAGTAATGGAATAACCGTCTGCTTGAAAGGATAAGTGATGTTAAGGCCGTTATAGCCCATACGGACTGCCGCGGTCAGCAGATCCGGCAAATCCTTCTGCCCCAGTCCGAGGACACCGGTATCGATCAGGTTATAGATATGGCGAATGCCCTGATGCTTCCCTTCCCGCATATGCATGCCGGGGGTACGCGACTTCATGATACCGTCGCCGATAAGGCCCACAAGGCAGGAGGGACCGATAAATTCTTTATTGGGCATTTTGTCTTTTCCTCGTTACATCGTGATTGGAAATAGGCCGATCCAAAGAAGATCAGCCGGTACCGGTAACGTCAGAACAAAATTACTTATTCACTCTCCGCATTCATAATTCTTATAGTTGTATTATAAGCGTCCGCACCGCGCAGAAATAACTCATTCCTGTTTGTGAGATCGCCAATTCAGGAAGATCATTTCTGGCATTCGTGTAAAACTGCCGGAGCTGTTCTGGTCCGAATCCGGCAGCTACACCTGTTTTAACCTCCAACGGCCTCAAGCTTCCGTTCAACGTCTACCTTCGTATTGAAATACTTTCTTGCAGCGGTGACGCAACGTCTTGCATGCTCCGCATAGCCGAGTTCCTGAACGCGAGCAGCATTCGGCAGCTCGATGGAGCATGGAACCATCGGGATTTCCTTCATGATCGCAGCAATATCAACGCCACCCTCTCCGGGATAGAGCCGTGCTTCTCGAACCGTGCGGAACATCTCTTCCGTCTTGAGCGGCGGCAATTCCTTGGGACCGTCGCAAAGATGCACAAAATGGAACCAGTTCCGCGGAGCCTCGGCGAGATCGCCAGGCTTGACCCTGGACGGGCTCATGTAAAGGGTGTCGCAAAGAAAACCGCTATTGCTACGGTTGGCCTTCCGAATGACTTCGAAAATACCCTTCAATTCGCCGATACCACCGAAAGGAAGATATTCGAGATCAATCGTCAGCCCGAAAGGCTTGGCAAGATCGCACAGCTCTTCGAAACACTCAGTGGCGAAAACCCGGTCTTCGGTCCAGATGCTGGAAATGACGTGCCTGGCGCCCAGTTCAGCCCCGACTTCAAATGCCGGCAGGTAGGTTTTCGGATCGAGACCGGGCAGAATACGCGCGAGTTCGATATCCAGTGCCTTGAGCCCTGTATCAGCCAAGGCCTTCTTGGTCTGGCTCATCATGAGCTTGTTTTCAGCGAGATTGTATTCCGGCTCACCAAGTGGAATAACGCGTGGACTGACAAAGTCATATCCGGTCAGAGCCGCGATATAGATCATTTCCGGCGGAGGGCATCCCAAAACCGTCAGGTGTGCAAGAGAAAACTGTCTTTTCATTGTCTTCTACTCCCAACCTAACCGCAAGCCATCGCAGTACCTCGGGGCGTTCTGGCAAAGTAACCCCGTCGCGCAAATATGTTACGACGTTTACTCAGAACTTCCTTAGATAACTCGAACTAATTATCGAATATATGTGACGCTACGGATGGTTAACTAGTTAATTCCCTTTGGTCGAAACCAACAGTTCAGCAAAATTTTTCTTTAGTTTTATTTATGTTTATTCGCGATAAGGCAAAAGAAGATCTATAATAAATTGCCTTCCAATGCCTTGCCCTTTTTTGGTTCCTGATTTTGAAAATCAGTACTGATAAATATCCATGATGTCCCAGTAGCCATCGGTCGGAACGGCGACATCCCGGTCCATCACGATATCGAGCAGGAACGGTCCATCATGGGCCAGCGCCTCCTGAAGCGCGGGGCGGATATCCTCCGGGTCCGTCACCCTGCGGGAAGCAACGCCGAAGCCTTTGGCAATAGCCGCGAAATCAGGGCTACATTCTTCACCTGTCTTCTCATCCACGAAACGTGTGCCGATATCGCGATGATAAGCATGGTGCTGCAGACCATAGATTGTGCCGAACGCACCGTTGTTCATGACCAGCCAGATCGCCTTGATATTCCGTTCCCTTGCGGTCGCAAGGACGCCGGTCACGGACGACATGGCGCCATCGCCGATAAGGGTCATGACGACCTTGTCAGGCGCACCGATCTTGGCACCGATCACGGCAGCCGGACCAAACCCCATAGTGGCGAAACCGCCCGGGGGGAAATGTGTCTGCGGCCTGGTCACGGGAAACTGCTGAGCCAATCCGTTCTTGTTCCAACCCACATCCGTCACGACGATGCCGTCTTCAGGAAGAAGTGCGCGCACCTCATTCAGAATACGGGCCGGGTGGATGGGCGTGTTGTTGATGCGCGGCTCGGCCTTGAGGGTTTCTTTCCAATCCTCTTTCGCCTTGACGAGGGCGGCAACACGAGGCAGGGCCTTCCAGTCGCGCTTGGCATTCTTCGCGGAGACATCGGCCAGAATATCTTCGAGAACCGATTTGGCATCGCCTACGATGGAGATTTCCGCCGGATAATTCTTGGCTAGTTCCTGCGGATCGATGTCGATCTGGATGATCCGGGTCGGGGGAACTGCAAAGGTATATTCCGGCATCCAGGATGAGCAATCAGCTTCCTTGAAACGCGTGCCGACCGCAAGAACGACATCCGCCTCGCGCACGGTCCGGTTCGACACCTCGGTGCCCCAGAAACCCGTCATACCCATTGAAAGCGGATTCAATTCATTGATGGAGCCTTTACCCATCAGTGTCGATGCAACCGGAATCGCCAGATGCTCGGCAAGCTTCGTCAGAACTTCGGAAGCCTCCGAGAGAATGACGCCGCCACCGGCAAAGATTGCCGGGCTTTTTGCTGCCGCCAGCATTTCAGCGGCTTTCGCGATTTCCACACTATCGCCACGCTGGCGGCGGCCTGTGACCTTGCGGGTTCTGGCTTCGTAGAGCTTGACCTGTTCCTTCGGAATCCGACGGGAAAACAAATCCATGGGCACGTCGATCAGGACAGGCCCGGGACGACCGGAGGTCGCGAGGTTGAAAGCCCGCGCCACGATATTCGGAATCGCCTCTACCGAGTGAACCTTCCATACGCGCTTCACGAATGGCTTGTAGATGTCCGCCTGGGTTGCATCACCGAAGAACTTGACTTCCTGGTGAGCATCGCGCCCGAAATGCTGGGTCGGTATATCGCCGGCAATCACCACCATCGGTGTGGAATCGAGTGCTGCATTGGCCACGCCTGTCACGGCGTTGGTTAATCCCGGGCCGAGATGCGACATCACAACACCCGGACGGTGGGTCACGCGGAAATAGCCGTCGGCGGCATGTGCCGCGAATTGCTCGTGTTTGAAGCTGATGAGATCTATCGAGGAATCCTCAATAGCTTCCATAAAGCCGATCACTGTGTGGCCGCACAGACCGAATATCTTCTCGACGCCTTCAGCTTCAAGGCATCTGACCAGAATTTCACCGCCGGTCGGGCCTTCGGCAGCTGAAACCGGCTGCGGAGGACGAGCGTGGCGGGCACGAGCGTGGGCATCAACTTTTTTGCCCGGTGCGTTCTTTGCTGTCGTCATTCCCATTATCCTTGATGTTGTGACCCAGCCTGCGACTGAACACGGGCTGGAGACAAATCCTGAAAGCGATCAGAAAATTTCGCTTTGATAGAATTCGCCGAACAGTTCGGCATCGGACGGGCGATCTTCCGGGATCGGACGGCTGACCCAGGTCACATTCAGGAAGTGCTTGAGATTCACGTTCTCGTTCGTGATGTTGCCACCCCAGATGCCGCAGCCGAGGCTGGAGGTCATCGGCATGCCGTTGTTGAACGCACCGGCATTAGCCTTGGACTGGGGCTGACGAACCATGATGCGGCTGACCGGAGCCATCAGCGCCAGACGGTTGATATGGTCATCATCAAACGAGTAGATGCCAACCGAGTGGCCCTTGCCGCCGACGTCATAAATTTGGCGAACCTTGTCGAGCGCTTCATCAAAGCCCTTGTACTTGTAGATGGCGAGAACCGTCGTCAACTTCTCCCCCGAGAAACGATGCTCACGACCGATCATGTCCTGCTGGACAATAAGGAACTTGCGATCTTCCGGAATAGAGAACCCGGCAACCTTGGCCACAACCTGCGGCGCGCGGGCAACCGTCTCGATGGTGCGGTGTCCTTCCGCATCCCACATGGCAGCTTCAACCTTCGCCTTTTCCTCGGCGGAGCAGAGATAGCCACCTTCCTTCTGCAACTGTGCCAGGAAAGCGTCGTAAATCTTCTCATCAACAATCAGATTGCCATCGGCCGAGCAGCCGGAGCCGAAATCGGAGGTCTTGCTGATCCGCGTGTTCATTGCAGCTTCGGCAATGTCAGCAGTTTCATCGATCACCATCGTCGAGTTGCCAGCACCGACGCCATAAGCCGGACGGCCGGAGCTGTAGGCAGCGCGAACCATCGGCTGGCCACCCGTGGCCATGGTCAGATCACAGATCGACATCAGCTCGTTGGTCAGTGGAATGCTGGGCGTCTCGATAACCTGGAAGAGATCTTCCGGTGCACCCTGGCGACGCAGAGCCTCGCGCATGATACGCACCACTTCGGCAGTCGTCTTACGAGCACGCGGATGCGGCGAGAAAATAACCGCATCCTTGGCCTTCAGGGCATAAATGCCGGTGACAGGAGGGGTCTGTTCCGGATTGGTCGTCGGGATCAGCGAAGCGATAACACCAGCGGGCTTGGCGTATTTGACGATGCCCTTCTCCGGAATTTCTTCGATGATGCCGATGCTCTTCTGGCGCAGCGCATCACGGAGAACGCCGATGATCTTGAACCGTTTGCTGACGCGGCCGACGCGATCACCCAAATCGGTTTCATCGACAGCCATGTTGGCGATGCGTGTCATCGTGGTTTCGTTACCGCAAGCCCAGGCCACTGCCTGGCAGAGACGATCCACCTGTGCCTGATCGTAATTCTCGATTGCCTTCATTGCAGCGCGGGCGCGGGCAAGCATTTCGCGAACCTGTGTACGCTGTTCATCACTCAACGGTTTGGTGGCCATCAACTATCTCCTTAAAGCGGTCTGCGCCGAAATTCTGGGTTATCAGCATCAGGAAGACGCCTTCGATCGCCAGGAGTGCTTGTCTTACTGACTGCCCCTTGATCCAGATGGCGACTTTTTTGTCAGCGCAAATCCCAAATTCCCGAGATTATTTGAATTCTCATTCCGTATTGGAACTACATTCCAATTTTGTATCATTACAGAGAAGGGTTTTCAAGCGATTTATTTGGATGCAATTCAGTTATTGAATTGGATTCCAATTTTAGTCACAACTTAAATAACTGAAATTATTTGTATTTTACCAATATGTCGCGCATGCGAGAAAAAGTGTCGATTACGACCGCTCTCAAATAAATCTCGTCATTGCTGAAGGCACAATTCTTCTGCCCGGCCATCCGTAAATGATGGCCGGTGCAGCGACTATTTTAGATTTTCTTGAAAATTACTTACCGGCTACCAGGACATTAAAGCTTTTCCATTTAATCGACATCAATTAAATGATCAGAAAACATGCCTTATCAATCAGTTAGAGTGTGCAACATTTCTTCATGAAGGCAAAAACACTCCAAGCGTCGAATATCCGTGGAGAATGAGCTTTAGAGCATTTTGCGTTCAATATGAATCGCTGCAATGCTCTAACTTATTGTTAGAACGCACTTTCTTATCGTTTAATCGGTGTCGATTAAACGGAAAGGGCGCTAGGGGCCTTACTTCTTGCCGGTCTCTATAAGCTTGGCGAGGCGTTGGATGGCAAGGGTATAACCTTGTGTTCCAAAGCCGGCGATGACACCGGAAGCAATCGGGGAAATAAACGAGTGATGACGGAAAGCCTCACGCTTGTGAACATTCGAGATATGAACCTCGATGATAGGGAATTCACAGGTGTTGAATGCGTCGAGAATAGCAACTGACGTGTGGGTGAAGGCAGCCGGGTTGATCACGATACCGGCAGCGGTTTCACGAGCCTCATGAATCCAGTCAATAATCTCGTACTCACGATTGCTCTGGTGGAAACGCATCTCCAGTTTATGCTCCTTGGCGACGCGACGGCAATCCTCCTCGACATCGGCGAGGGTCTCGTAACCGTAAATTGCTGGCTGGCGCTTACCCAGCAGGTTAAGGTTGGGACCATTCAACACGTAGATAAGATTACTCATGAGATGTCCTTTCTCTTCGGCTCATAAAAACCAGAACTCTTTTGTTGCCCTGCATTGAACAAACAACAAGAAAATGCATCAATCAAAGAACGTTGCTGCGTTTCGGAATGAACGCCAACATTCCAGTATCACCAATCGCTCAGCATCCCGGCCTTGGGAGAAGTGTATTCTCCGCTTTTCCGAAAGTCGATTTCTCGGAGATCGCGACACCCTATCCAAACGTTTCCTTTGATCGCAAACCTTTTTTGGCAGGATCAATGTTACCATAAAGGAAGCGAATCCGAATTGGAATTAAATTCCAATAAATTATATCAACGGAATGCGAATATCCTCAATCATTGCCCTGGTTGGCGGCCTGACGCCACGCCACCACGCAAAGGCTTCCGCTGCCTGCTCCACCAGCATCCCTCCGCCATCTGATAATCTGGTGGCACCAGATGTCTTTGCAAACAAGAGAAAAGGCGTCAGACCTTTTCCGTAAACCAGCTCGTAGACGAGGCAGCCAGATCCGAAAACGGTGGAGGAAACAGCCGGAGCTTCGCCGAACAGGCTGGCGGAAGTCGCATTGATAACGATATCGAACGCGCGATTACCCAGACCCGGATAGCCGCAAGCTTCGATCTCGCCATAGGGACGAAACAGCTCCCGCAGCCCTTCAGCTTTCGAGACAGTCCGGTTGGCGACGACAAGCTCACTCGGCTGGCATTCAAGGAGTGTCAGGATAGCGCCACGGGCTGCACCTCCGGCACCCATCAGAAGCACGCGCCGCCCCTCAATCTCGCTTTCAAGATTGACGCGAATATCGCGGACAAGGCCTACCCCATCGAAATTCTCCGCAATGATGTCATTGCCGTCGAATTTGAGCGCATTGCTGGCCCCGGCCAGGGATGCTCTCTGCTCGTGAATGGTGGCCATGGCATAAGCTTCGAGCTTGAAGGGCGCCGTGATGTTGATGCCCTTCCCCCCACGTGTCCGGAAATTCAATGCGGCTTCAGTGAAGCCGTCGGGCGGAGGCTCGATGGCAACATAGCTCATGACCTGTGCCGTTGCTGCAGCAAAAGCCTGGTGGATACGCGGCGACTTGGTGTGCTTCAGCGGGAAACCGAAAACAGCATATTGATCCGTCATGATGTGAACCTCTGCCCGTGTTTCAGTAGCTTGCGTCAGCGCCGCCCTTCGACCGCTTCCTCCGCATAGAGAACCCCATCTCGGATCATCGTTTCTATGTCCGCTTCCGAGTATCCGAGTTCTGCCGCTATCTTGCGGTTATGCTGGCCCAGCAACGGCGCCGGTCTGCGAGGGGTGGTGTCGCAGTCGGAAAAACGGAACGGAAGGTTAGGGAGCTTGACCTTTCCCAGAACCGGATGATCCTGCTCGACAATCATACCGCGCGCTACAACCTGAGGGTCGGCAAGCACCTGATCAATCCTCTGGACAGGAGCGCAAGGCACCTGCGCTCCATCGAGCGCGGCGACGCATTCCCTGACGGTTCTGGCCATGGTCCATTCGCGAACGAGAGCCAGGGCATCCAGCCGATTGGCATTGCGCGACGCCGGATCAAGAAAACGCTTGTCCGCCGCCAGCTCGTCTCCGCCGATCAACCAGGCAAGTCGCTTCCAGGCATCATCGACCTGAGCAGCAACAACGAGTTCGCCGTCCCTGGCAGAGAAGACGCCGTATATTGTCGATTCAGGCAGATCATGGCCGGTCTGGACGGGAATTTCCTCACCGCCGCTGAGGCTGTAGCTCTGCACTGCATAATCATGCATCGACACCATGCAATCCAGCAATGCCAGATCAATATGCTGCCCCCTGCCACTGGCAAAACGCCCAACCAGCGCGGCGCATACGGCCGCAACACCGTGAACACCGGAATACATGTCGGCCAGCGGCATGCGAAACAGCGGTGGCGCTTCGCCGGGAACTCCGAGCTGCGCCATTGCACCACTGCGCGCCTCGGCAATCAGGCCGAAACCCGGTCGCGCAGAATCCGGACCGGTATGGCCGAACGCCGAAACCGAACAATAAACCAGACGCGGATTAAGTCTGGACAGATCCTCATAGCCAAGGCCCAGCTTGTTGAGCGCACCGGGGCGATAATTCTCGACGAAGACATCCGCTGTTTTCACCAGGTCTGTCAGCATCGCCAACCCGCGAGGGTCCTTGATATTGATGCACAGGCCTTCCTTGCCCATGTTCTGCTGCATGAAATATCCGCTCTGACCCTTGATGAAATAGGGGTGAGCGCGACCCGCATCGCCGGCCTTCGGACGTTCGACCTTGATCACCTCAGCGCCCATCGCCGCCAGGCAACGAGACAGATGGGGACCTGCGAGGAAATGGCTGTAATCGATGACACGTATGCCGGTCAGCGGAAGAGGCTGGGTCATGAAAATCTCTCTTTTCAGGTTAAGAGCTTCAGCTCTTTGCATCGGGGCGGCACGGAACCATCAGCTTGTGCTCGCCGCGCTGAACAACTTCATCACGCTGGTTGAGCAGTTCGCAGGGAATGATGACGATGCCCCAGCCGGGGCGCCTGGTCAGGCGCATGCTGGCGATGTGGAATTTCAGACGCATTGTGTCGCCGATCTTGATCGGAGCGACAAAATCCCAGTTCCAGCCGAGCGACATGCCCGGAACGAAGCGATAATCGGCCTGGGTCTTCAAGCCGTCAGCGATAGCAAGGCCGAACAAACCATGTGCGACACGAGTGCCGAATGGCGTCGTCCTCGCATAAGCCTCGTCGGTATGGACGGGCGTATGGTCACCGGTCAGATCGGCATAGGTCATGATATGCGCTTCGGTGACAGTGATTGACGGACTTTCACCGACATCGCCAACTTTTGCATCGTCGTAATAGCGTTCGATGGTCATGGATGTTCTCCGATAGATTTTGCCGAAACGGCTTCCGTTTCAGGCTCTGGGATCGATTGCGAGGGCTTGCGAAACCGACCCTTCACCCGCCTGGAGAAGTTCGAGATAAAGACCATCCGGCAAAATGAGCCAGTTCGGGCCCTTTTCAGTGGCCTTCGCTCCCCGCGCTTCCGCTCTCCCGATCGCTGTTTCCAGATCGTTCGTCATGATTCCAAGGTGCAGCAACCGGCCCTCAGGACCCTTGAAAAATGGGTCGGAAACCAGTTGGATACCTCCGATAGTCCAGACTTGTAACGGTTTGTCAGCGGGCCCTTCGATCTGTCTCAACGTCATGCCGAGCACTTCCCCGAAGAAGCGTATGTGCCAGTCGATATCCCTCACCGGGATAGCGACATGCTCGAGATAGGATTGACGATTGTCTGACATGAGATTCCCCGCTTCAGTTTGTTGCCGCCCGAGCCATACGTCGCTCAATACCCTTGACGCAGGCCACCAGCGTTTCATTGACAGGCGTGGGAATGCCGCAGGTTCTGCCGACGCGGACCACGGAGCCATTGATGAAATCCACCTCGGTAACCGAGCCATTTTCAAGGCTTTGCAACATGGACGTCTTGAACTCTGGCGGCAGCCCGTCCGATGCCATCAGCCACGCCTGCCGCGGCTCTTTGATCGAGAGCTTCACACCTCGCGCGGCAGCGACTGTCATGGTTTCTGCAATTGCGGCGATCGAAACGGCTTCAAGCTCCGGCATGCTATAGAACTCTCCATAGGTCAGACCCGAAATCGCCGTGAGGGCTCCCGTGGCAACGTTGATCAGGAGCTTGTCCCAGATGGTGCCGATGATATTGTCGCTGACTTCCGTCAACAGCCCGGCCTTGTTGAACTCCTCTGCGATGCGCTTGACGCGACCGGTGATCGATCCATCCAGCTCCCCGATATAGGTCAGCTTGCTTTGCGTACTGGCAATGACGCGACCCGGCCCGGTCATGACGCCGCCGACATAGGTTTTGCCCGACATAACCCGGCTTGATCCAACGACTTCACCTATCATTTCCTCATTACCGAGACCGTTTTGCAGCGATATCACGACAGTTTCATCGCCTATGATGTTGCTGGCGGCTTCAACAGCCTTTGACGTGTGAAACGACTTCACCAGAACGATGACGAGATCGACAATGCCGATACCGGATGCGTCGGTCGCGGCGATGATCGGAACCACCCGGTCCTCACCGGCACCGGTCATGACCAGGCCGGAACGATTGATTGCATCGACATGGGCCCGGTTTGCATCGACGAAGTAAACCTCGTTACCAGCTTCGGCGAGCGTGCCGCCGATGGTACATCCGAGCGCTCCTGCACCGACAACACACACTTTCATGATCAATCCCCACATCAAGGCAATGTGCGCCACCGGGAAGGTCGGCTAACGAAAACGCCGCATTACCAACAAAACCATTGGACCGCTTACCCGACTGGTGAAGCAGGGCTGCTTGTCCTGCAACGGGAGCGGATATTCTCTGAAGGCGATTATTCTTTTCCAGCGACTTTCGTCTATTCAATAGATTGAATAGTCAGTATTGATATAAACAATACTGGTAGGCAGGATGGATGGCGGACCATGAGCGATCTCGATACGAAACAACTCAGATTGTTCGAGGTTCTCTACGCAACGAGAAGTGTCTCCCGCACTGCCGAACGCCTGAATCTCAGCCAGCCGACTGTCAGCATCAGCCTTGGCAAACTGCGACATGAGTTCAAAGACCCGCTGTTCGTACGCACTCCCGATGGCATGCAGCCAACACCACACGCGGAGTCACTGATTGCTCCTGTCAGGGAAGCATTGAACATGGTGCGTTCCCTTGCACAATGGCGCGCGGATTTCGACCCGGCAACCGCCCGCCGGAAATTCCGGATCGGTATGACCGATGCCAGTCACATCACATTGCTGCCAAGCATTCTTTCACGTGTTCGCGATACCGCTCCCCATATCGAGATTGAAGCTGTTCATCTCGATGCCCATACGCCGCTTGCCCTCCAGACGGGGGAGGTCGATCTGGCGCTTGGGCTCGTCTTCGGCATGAAGTCGGGATTCTTTCAGCAAACGCTCTATACCCAGGACTGGGTCTGCCTTGCCCAGCGTCACCATCCACGTATCCCGCAGACGCTGACGGACATGGTTTACCGAAGCGAGGCCCATATCAGTATCGAATCGGGAACAGGGCAGCCGTTGCTTGAAAAGGCACTGACCGAGAATGGAATTGAGAGGCGCGTCATGCTCAGGCTGCCCGGGTTTCTTGGTTTGACCGGCATACTCTCAACCACCGATCTGATCGCAACACTGCCTCGCCATATCGGCGAAACCCTCGCCAGGAACGGCGGCCTTCAGGTTCACGCCTGCCCGTTTCATGTTCCGGGCTTTACGGTCAAGCAACACTGGCATGACCGCTACCACCACGACAAAGCCAATCGCTGGATCAGGTCGCTCTGTGCGGAGCTTTTCCTGAAGGGACCATTCACCGCCGGGGATGATCCAGATAACGGATTCGGGGAAGAAATAGTGGAACAGAGCAGGTGACTTCAAGGCGTATCACCGGCTGACATATCCAAAAATACAATACTGGAATTTAATTCTATTGCGGAATTTAAATCCAGTTGATAGGATTTCTAACCATTGGCATTTCATGCCCCATTTGGCTTGGATGAACGTTGGCATATGTACCGGGAGAAAATGTTTTCCGGCGATCGTTGTTAGCTTAGGGCAGCATCCTTATTTCATCCAGTGACCCGGAAAAGACAGGAAGCACAATATGCTCAATTTCCCGAAGAAGGTCCTGATCGAAGAAGAATCATTACGAGACGGCCTTCAGATCGAAAAAACGGAACTCACCGTTGATGAGAAGATTCGTTTCATCAAGGGCATGGAAGCCGCCGGCATCCGCCGCATTCAGGTCGGTTCCTTCGTCCACCCGAAGCGCGTGCCGCAAATGGCGAATACGGACGAGGTCTTCAAGCAGCTCGATCGTAACCCGGATGTTCTCTATACCGGGCTGATCCTGAATATGCGCGGGCTGGAGCGCGCGGTGGAATGCAAGGTGCCGCATCTCAGCATCTCGGTTTCCGCCAGTGAAACCCACAGCATGAAGAATGCGCAAAAGACCCTTGCCCAGGCGACAACAGATGTCCGCGAGATGATTCTGGCAGCCCAGAGCGCCGGCATCGCCGTTCGCGGCGGCATCCAGTCGGCCTTTGGTTGTGCTTATGAAGGCGAAATTTCCATCGACGTCGTCTGTAACATTGCGCGTCTCTATGACAGTCTCGGCGTTGACGAGATAAACCTCGCCGACAGCACCGGCATGGCCAACCCGATCTCGATCCAGAACCTGATCGCCCGCGTGCGTGAAGTCGTTTCACCAAAAATTCTGCTGTCGCTGCATCTGCACGACACAAGGGGCCTCGGTATCGCCAATATGGTCGCCGGACTGAATTCCGGGATCACCCTGTTCGATTCCGCCCTGGGCGGGCTCGGCGGTTGCCCTTTCATTCCGAAGGCGGCCGGCAATATCGCAACCGAAGATGCCGTGTACGCGATGGAAGCAAGCGGTATCGAAACCGGTATCGACTGGCGCTCCCTGTGTGACCTCGCACTTAGGATGGAGCATCGCCTTGACCGGCACCTGCCGGGTAAACTTATGCATATCCAGAGCTAGACAATACTCGATTGACCAGCGTACCCGTGCTGGTCAATTCGGCGTGTACCCATATCCTGACAGTTTCCATATTTCGAAGGCCGTGCTAATTGTCTCGCTATGACAGTCTGGCGCAGTCTTCGTCATCTGCTCCCTGCACTTGCAATGCTGGGATTGCTTCTATCCCCGATCTTCGCATCTGCGATGGGCGGAGCTGGAGGTATGCCTCAGATGTATTCGCCTGCCAGTGTCATGTGTGACAGCATGTCAGGGGAATCTGCTCATCACAGCATGATGGCAGAACAGATGCCCTGTTCTTCACATGAGCAGCCGGCGTCACCCGATTGCAGCATGGCCTGCCCGATGGTGGCATTGTGTTTCGGTAAAATCTTCCCAGCCGGGCCCGTCGGCAATCTTACGCCTCATGCGCTGGACATCGTCCAGGTACTCGTTCCCGGAAACGGATTGTTCCCGGATACCCTGGAACGAGCTCCACCCTTACAACCTCCACAAGCCTGATTACGAAGTCGGCTCATTGAGCCGGACATCGCGCTGCACGACACCTCCGTCGCGCGGCTGACTATGCCGCATTCGACGCGGCCCTTGTAAATCAGGATACTACAATGAAATCTTACTTCGCAACGCGTGCCTTCGCGGCAGCGCTGATCGGTCTCGCTCTTACCGGAACCTCGCACGCCGACGCCCTCGATTACGAATTTCAGCTCGTCAACAGCGAATTGAAAAAGGGTGACGCCGTTATCGACGTGCGCCTCGTGGACAAGCGTACCGGCAAAGCTGTACCCGATGCCGTTATCTTCGCCAAACGCATAGACATGGCCCCGGACGGCATGGCTGGCATGGACATGCCTATCGAGCAGGAAGCGACTACGGAACCGGGCCTTTATCGCTTCAAAACCGAACTCAGCATGGCTGGAAGGTGGCAGCTCTCGCTTGGCGCCAAGGTTCAGGGTGAAACCGGCACGGTCGAGAACAAGCTGATTCTGAAAGCGATAAGATGAGCCGGTTGCCATGGACGGCCGCAACCCTCGCCGCATTAGCGGCGGGGGGAGCAGGCTTCTGGCTGGGACAAGCAGACATGAGTTTGCCCTCCAGCCGACAACATTCAGCACCCGTTCACAACGAAACGAAGACGGCTTCTGCCTTGCCAGCAGCATCGGAGCACCCTGTTGCCTATTACCGCGATCCGACCGGAAAACCTCTCTATTCACTGGAACCCAGACAAAGTCCGGATGGCGTCGCCTATGTGCCGGTCCTTGTGGGGGAGGATGTCAGCTTCGAAGACAAACCTGTTCCGGCATCGCAAAGCACCGCAGAAACAGCTCCAAGACGCATTCTGTATTATCGCAATCCGATGGGACTGGCGGATATCTCCTCGACCCCCAAGAAGGATTCGATGGGGATGGACTATGTTCCAGTTTACGAAGGTGACGACAGGGGCTCGACTGTATCCGTCTCCACCGGCAAACTGCAAAGAACAGGTGTCCGTTTCGATACGGCGGTACTTCGAAGCCTGTCTCTGCCGGTGCATGCTCCAGGAACGCTGAATGAGGACGAGCGGCTGACATCGGTCGTTTCCCTGCGTTCGGAAGCATTCGTTGAAAGCGTCGCCAATGTCACCACGGGCAGCCGTGTCACCAGGGGCGAGCCGCTCATGCGGATTTACTCGCCGGAAATCGCCGCCGCAGGCGCCCAGTATCTGAGCATCGTCGGCGAGACAGCCATCCAGCCCAGCGGTCGCAAAGCATTGGAGGGGGCAAGACAAAGGCTCGAAAATCTCGGTGTCTCTCCAGAAGTGGTTGCCGAAATCGAGCGCACCCGCAAGGTCCCCCTGACGATCACATGGACCGCCCCGCGTGACGGGACAATCGTCGAGCGCAATGTGAGCGACGGCATGCGGGTCGTACCGGGGGAAGCCCTGTTTCGCATTGTCGACCATTCCCTGTTATGGGTGCTTGCCGACGTTAACGAGCGGGATCTGGCGCATATCGCGGAGGGCCAGAGCGCAACCATCCGCGCCAGAGGCTTTCCCGGCCGCGTATTCACCGGCAAGGTCGATCGCATCTACCCCCGGCTTGTCAATGAAAGCCGGACAGCACGTATTCGCATCGAACTTGCAAATCCCGACAGAATCCTGCGTCCGGCGATGTATGCCGATATCGAGTTTGCAAGCGGTTCGGCAACCCCGGTCCTCTCAGTCCCGGACAACGCAGTCATCGATACCGGTGATCGGCAGGTCGTCATCCTCGACAAAGGCGACGGCCAGTTCGAACCCCGCGAGGTCGGGACCGGAATTCACGCCGGCGGATTCATAGAAATCCGCGACGGTCTGCAAAATGGAGACCGTGTGGTTGTATCGGCCAATTTTCTCATCGATGCCGAGAGTAACCTGAAGGCCGCGCTCCAGACCATGACCTTGCCGGAGGCGAAGCCATGATAGCCCGCGTCATCGCCTGGTCGGCGCGAAACCTGCTGCTTGTTTTCGTCGGCGCGGCCTTTGCCGTCGCATCGGGCATCTACGCGGTGCGCCATCTGCCCCTTGATGCCCTGCCCGATCTCTCGGATGTGCAGGTCATCGTCTACACCGACTATCCCGGACAGGCTCCCCAGGTTGTGGAAGACCAGATTACCTATCCGCTCACCACATCCATGCTCACTGTCCCGAAATCAAAAGTGGTCCGGGGGTTCTCTTTCTTCGGCTCATCATTCGTGTACGTCATTTTCGAAGACGGCACCGACCCTTACTGGGCACGCAGCCGGGTGCTGGAATATCTCAATACCGCCAGTAGAAACCTGCCATCGGGGGTTTCTCCAAGCCTTGGCCCGGACGCCTCCGCCGTGGGCTGGGTTTACCAATATGCGGTCATGGCAAAGAACATGACCCTGGCCGAACTGAGATCGCTTCAGGACTGGGTCGTTCGCTACACGGCCGCGAGGGGAGAGGGAGTTGCCGAGGTTGCAAGCGTCGGTGGCTTCGTCAAGCAATACAATGTCGTCGTCGACCCAAGACGCCTGCGGGCCGAGGGTATTTCACTGCAAAAACTGCGGGATGCGATCCGTACCAGCAATGTCGATGTCGGCGGGCGCACGGTCGAATTGTCCGAGTTCGAGTTCATGATCAGGGGCCGCGGCTACCTGAAAGGCGTCGAGGACATCGAATCCGTCGTTCTCAAGACCGAAGGTGGCGTACCTGTCAGGATCAGTGATGTCGCCCGCGTCGAGCTTGGTCCCGACGAACGGCGCGGCATTACCGAACTGAATGGCGAGGGCGAAGTTGCAAGCGGCATCGTGATGCAGCGTTTCGGCTCCAATGCTCTCGATGTCATCGATAGCGTCAAGACACAGCTGGCCGGTATCGCATCCAGCCTCCCGGAAGGCGCCGAGATCGTCCCTGTTTATGACCGGTCAGAACTGATCAACCACGCCATAGCAACACTCAAGACGACCCTGCTGGAAGAGAGCCTGATTGTCGCCCTCATCTGTATCGTTTTTCTGCTCCACCTGAGAAGCGCCCTTGTCGCCATTCTGATGCTGCCAGTCGGAATTCTCATGGCATTTGCGACCATGAAGCTCCTCGGAATCGGTTCCAACATCATGAGCCTCGGTGGCATCGCCATTGCCATCGGCGCGATGATCGATGCAGCCATCGTGATGATAGAGAATGCCCACAAACACCTCGAACGCGCCCCTCCCGGCAAGCCGCACGGCGAAGTGCTCATTGAGGCAGCGAGTGAGGTCGGCCCGGCCCTGTTCTTCAGCCTGTTGGTAATTACAGTCTCGTTCCTGCCGATCTTCACGCTGGAGGGGCAGGAAGGCCGCATGTTCGGCCCGCTTGCCTTTACCAAAACCTTTGCCATGGCTGCGGCGGCGATCCTGTCGATAACCCTGGTGCCGGCTTTGATGATCGTCTTCGTGCGGGGAAGAATCATTCCCGAGCACAAAAACCCCATCAACCGTTTCCTGATATGGATTTATCGCCCGGTCATCCGTGGCGTACTTCGCGCCAGAACCCTCACCATCCTGATTGCGCTCGCCACTCTAGTGATCACCGTATGGCCGGCGCGTCAACTCGGATCGGAGTTCATGCCCGATCTCGATGAGGGAACGTTGCTCTACATGCCGACAACGTTGCCGGGGCTTTCGGTCACGAAGGCGGCAGAATTGCTCCAGATTCAGGATCGGATCATCAAATCGTTTCCGGAAGTCGCGTCGGTCTATGGCAAGGCAGGTCGCGCCATGACCGCAACCGACCCGGCTCCGGTCGAGATGTTCGAGACTGTCATCAACCTGAAGCCAAAGGAAGAGTGGCGAAAAGGGCTGACCCTGACCCAACTGAAAGCGGAAATGGACGAAGCATTGCAGTTTCCCGGTATTTCCAATGCCTGGACGATGCCGATCCGGGGCCGCATCGACATGCTCTCGACAGGTATCCGGACGCCCGTTGGCATAAAGGTATTCGGAACCGACCTCTCTGAAATGGAAGGCATCGCCCGACAGGTTGAAGCGGTGGTGAAAGTCATCCCGGGAACATCGAGCGCTTATGCGGAAAGGGTGGTCGGCGGTTACTATCTCGACATTGTACCGGATCGGAATGCGCTCGGACGCTACGGATTGGCCATCGGCGACATTCAGGATGTCATTTCAACTGCGCTCGGTGCGGAAGTGGTGACGACGACGGTCGAAGGGCGGGAGCGCTACGGCGTCAATATCCGCTATCCCCGGGACCTTCGGTCCAGCCCCCGAACCATGGCAACCGAGGTGCAGATTCCGCTGCCGAATGGAGGCACTGTTCCACTCGGCGAGGTCGCCAATGTCGAGCTGACACGCGGAGCAACTGCGATCCGCACCGAGAACGGGCAGCTCTCTGTCTACATCTTCGTCGACATAACGGGGCGGGATCTTGGAAGCTATGTCAACGACGCCCGCGATGCCGTTGCCAATGAAGTGAAGCTGCCGCCCGGAACCTCGATTTCCTGGAGCGGCCAGTTTGAGTATCTCGAACGCGCTGAGGCACGTCTCAAGATTATCATTCCGGTCACTCTCATGATCATCTTCCTGCTGCTGTACCTGAATTTCCGCCAGGTTACCGATACGTTGATCGTCATGCTGTCGCTGCCGTTCGCGCTGATCGGCGGAATATGGCTGATGTGGCTCTTCGGCTTCAACCTGTCAGTTGCAGCCGCTGTCGGTTTCATCGCACTCGCAGGCGTTGCCGCTGAGACAGGGGTCATCATGCTGATCTATCTCAATCACGCCTGGGAGGAGATCAAGATGAAGAGAGCAGCGACGGGCGGCATTCTCACTCAGGCAGACCTGTCTGAAGCGATCATGATCGGTGCCGTCGAACGTGTCAGACCGAAAATGATGACAGTCATCGCCATCATGGCTGGTCTGCTGCCGATCCTGTGGAGCACAGGTACCGGCTCGGAAGTGATGCAACGGATCGCAGCTCCGATGATCGGCGGCATGATCTCTTCGACCCTGCTGACCCTGATCGTTATTCCCGTCATATACGGATTTGCCAAGGGCTGGAGACTGCCGAGGATCAGTTGACCCTGACGACAAATGGGGACCGGATATTTCCATCGTCCGGTCCTCACTATAAATATTTCCATTTCAGCAGGATATTGCGACATAATACCCGCTGTCATTTCCAATACGGAAACACTCTCATGGAACGTCTGGATTGTGACCGCATGTTCGTCGCGGTCCTGGAAGCAGGCAGCTTTTCGAAAGCCGCCGAACGGCTTGGAACCAGTTCGGGGCAAGCCTCCAAGCTTGTCTCCAGGCTTGAGGCGGACCTCGGAGTACAGCTTCTCAAGCGGACGACCCGCTCGTTATCTCCCACCGAAGTAGGGCAGGCCTATTACGAGCGCATGAAGAACCTGCTGGAAGAATTCGATGCACTGGATGCCTCCGTCAGGAATGCTTCAGGTGCGGCGACCGGTCGGCTTAAATTATCGGTGCCCATATCATTTGGAACCGCTCAACTTGCTCCCGTACTTATCGATTTCGCAAAAGCCTTTCCGGATATCCAACTCGATGTAAGCTTTTCGGATCGTGCCGTGAATATGGTCGATGAAGGCTTTGACGTCGCCATTCGTGTCGGCAATCCAACCGACAGCACTCTGATCACCCGGAAACTCTGTGACATGCGGACCGTTATCGGTGCATCTCCAGACTACATTGCAAGACGTGGCCATCCTGTTGCACCGGCAGACCTTGCCGATCACGATTGTATCATCGACACCAACTATAACGAGCCCTTTCTCTGGCGCTTCCGTATCGGTGACAGGCGGGAGACAATTGCCGTGCCTGTGGCGGGACGCCTGCGTTTTTCCAATGCCGAGGCCTGTCTGGCAGCCGCTGAAGCCAGCCTTGGAATAGCGCGCATTCCCAGTTTCATTGCCGGGCCGCGCTTTCGCGATAGAGCAATCACGCCCATTCTCTCAGCTTTCGAGGACCATTCCCGGGGAGTTCACGCGCTTTATCCACCTGGGCGCCATCTGGCGCTCAAGGTCCGCGTTCTTGTTGATTTCCTCGCCATGCAATTTCGTGGCGAGCCGAAGTGGGATCAGGGCTGGTAGAAATTACATATAGATAGCTTCCATTATGGAAGAAGATAAAGCCATTTTGAATGGATAATCTTCTTAACGGAAAGGATGCATCTTTCTCTCGACGCATTTTCCCTGCCGACTCCGCTCGGTGCATCTTTTTGCGAAGAGTTAAGACCGTGATCGACAACCGCACAGCTCCTTACGCCGCCCTTATCCTGCGCCTCTCGCTTGGCATTCTTTTTCTCGCCCATGCCGGGCTCAAGTTATTCGTATTCACACCGGCGGGAACCGCAGCATTTTTCGGCTCCCTCGGGCTCCCCCCTGCACTTGCCTATGTAACCATCACCTGGGAACTTGCCGGGGCAACGGCTCTTATCCTCGGCATCTGGCCAAGATTGGTTGCGGTTGCTTTGATCCCTGTCCTGCTCGGGGCCATCGTTACCGTGCACGGCCCCGCAGGTTTCTTCTTTACCAACCCCAAGGGAGGCTGGGAATTTCTGGCACTGTGGATCGCAGGCCTCATGGCTTTGGCCCTTGTCGGCGATGGCGCTTACTCACTCCGCCCAACCCCGGTTGGACAACGTCAGCGCTGAATAAAGCACCACCATCGTATTTCTGCCAAAAAACGGGAGAAAATCATGACCTCCAAAGTGACAACACCTCTCAGTATCGGCAAGGTCACCCTTGTCGTTCATGATCTGGAGGGCGTCAGAACGTTCTATGAACGGGCGACAGGTCTTCATCTGCTCGCTTCAGACGCGGCTTCCGCTACGCTCGGCATCGGCTCGACCATTTTGCTGGAACTGCGACGCGATCAGGCGGCCAAAAGCCGCTCTCGCCGCGATGCCGGATTGTTCCACACGGCATTCCTCATGCCGTCACGTTCCGATCTCGGGCGCTGGACAAAACATGCGGGCGAGAAACGGCTTCCCATTCTCGGTGCTTCCGATCACGGTGTCAGCGAGGCACTCTATCTGGCGGACCCCGAGGGCAACGGTATCGAGATATACGCTGACCGCCCCTCCGAGGCGTGGAAGCGTACCGAACTCGGTATCGACATGCCCACTGATCCCCTGGACATCGATAGCCTCATCGAGGGGGCCGGCACGCACCCCTGGCAAGGCGTACCGGAAGGCCTGACGATCGGTCACGTTCACCTTCAGGTGGGGGCCATATCTCCGGCGGAAGAGTTCTACGCCGGCTCGCTCGGGCTGGACATCACCCACCGCTATCCGGGAGCAAGCTTTTACAGTTCAGGCGGCTACCATCACCACATCGCCACCAACATCTGGAACAGCCGCGGTGCGCCTGAACGCCTCGAACCGACGACGGGACTGGCCGATGTCGAGATCGTCGCCAACGATCCTGAAATCCTCAACGCGGTGCGTGCCCGTGTTCCGGCATCTCGTCTGGTCAAGGACAGTCCTTCCCGGATATCGCTGCGCGATCCGTGGGGCACATCCATCTCCCTTGTGTCCCTGTAGAAACGTCGGCGATATCAGACCACCTTCGCAACGACCGAGCAATCATCCTCGCCGTAACCTTTGGCAACGACTTCCTGCAATATGGAAAGACCCTTTTCCGTCAAAGGGAGTTTTATTCCCAGATGTCGAGTGACTTCCTCAACGATCTCGACATCTTTAAGATGCAGCCTGGATTTGAAACCGGGAACGTGGTTTTCATCCACCATTCGCTTGCCGTGCCTGTCGAGAACATTGCCCCCGGCCGAACCGGTCAGCAAAGCTTCGCGAACAACCATCAGATCGAGGCCGGCGCTTCTCGCGAATTTCATCGCCTCGGCAACCGCGATGATCATTCCTGTGACCATGATCTGATTGCAGCTTTTTGCAAGCTGACCGCAGCCGATATCTCCCATCCGGGTAACAAGGGAACCCATCGCCATGAGAACAGGCTTGATCCGCTCGAATATCTCCTGTTCAGCACCGACTAGAATCGTGAGCGTTCCCTTTTCGGCACCGATAACCCCTCCGGATACAGGTGCATCGACAAAATGAGCACCCGCTTCACCGGCACGCACCGCAATCTCCCGCGCCGCGATGGCTGACATAGTGCTCATATCCACCACGATCATATTCTTGCGGGATCGCTTCAAAGCGCCCCTTTCGCCGAAAAGAACGGCACTCACATCTGAAGCGTTCGGCAGGTTGGTGAAGAGAATATCCACCCTGGAGCCGATATCCTCCGCATCCGCGCACAATATCGCCCCGGCTTCGACGAGGGGCATCGTCTGCTCGACGCGCCTGCCCCAAACGAAGACATCGAAATTGGCCTTGAGCAGATTATGCGCGCACGGGCGCCCCATATTCCCCAAACCGATATATCCGATGCGCATCTTCGGCTCCTGCTGTTCCTGATATCAAAGCGTTTCCCGAAAGCACTATACCGCTTTCGAAAAACGCCTTGCAAAGTTACTTACGGGACGCATTCTTGCGTCCCACTCGTCATTGCCGGGTTTTATCTTGAAAGACTCCTTCAGGGAGTTTTAGCCAGCATCAGATCGATGATCTGCTTGTCGGTGTGCATCATGCTTCCGCAAGCCAGCGCGCAGAGATTGCTGATCGACTGATCGACGCAATCGCAGACGATGCCTTCATTTCCGGACACCCTGCTCTTTTCGAGGGCCAGCAAAACCGACTTGTAGCAGGACATTGCCGATGTCGAGACCTTCATGGCGCAGCTGTTTGATGCACCGTCGCAGACGATGCCTGACACATCGCCGATCATGTTGCAGATCGCCATGGCCCCGGTTTCGTAGCCACCCTTCAGCAACCAGGCAACGCCTGCTGCGGAACCCATGGTTGCGGTCGTGACCGCGCATAATGCGGACAGGGGCGGCAGCTTGTTATGGATATAGATCGCGGCCAGATGGGACAGGATAAGCGCCCGCGCAAGCGTTTCCCGGTCGGCCCCGATATGCTCTGCGACCACGACGACCGGCATCGTCGCCGCGATACCCTGGTTTCCAGACCCGGAATTGCTCATGGCGGGAAGAGTGGCGCCACCCATGCGGGCGTCGGATGCGGCCGATGAGCGAACAAGAATATCGGTCATGAGGTCTTTCGACATCAAACCGGCATTGATCTGGCGCTGCAATGTCTGGCCGATATGCAGACCATATGTGTTCTTCATGCCCTCCCTGGACAAAGCATCATTGATATCGCCGGCCTCCAGGATGAAGTCGATCATCTCCAGAGGCGCTTCGGTCGCAAAATCATACACGTCACGCAGCAACGCGCCCTGAAGAGAATAACCGTGGTTTTGCTCATTGGACGCGGACGCCCTGAAAATCTCTTTGCCATTCTTCTCGATCAGAATGACGTTGGTATGGCCATCGGCGATGACGACACGAGCCCAGTCCGCGCCTTCCACGATGCGGGCGTCGGAATAAAGAATGTTGGGAACGTCGGCGGTTCCAACCGAAACCTTCTTGTCATCGAGCATTTTCTTGCCGGCTGCAACGATCTCCGGAGTCAGACCTTTCAGAACCTCAAGCCTGCCATCGGGGTTTCCGCCAAGAGCACCCACCGCAGCAGCAATGGGAAGACCGGTCATACCGGTTCCGGGTACCGTAACGCCCATGCCGTTTTTCAGCAGATTGGGTGAAACGCGGGCATCAATCCGTTCCGGCTTGCGCCCCAGTTCACGCGTCGCTATTGCACAGGCCAAAGCGAGGGATATCGGCTCCGTACAACCCAGAGCAGGCGCAACATCCGTTTTCACGGCTTTTACAAACTCGGGCCAAAGGTTCTTCTTCATAGCTTCATCTCTCTATTTGTATTTTAAGATTATTTAGCTGTTTGAGCGATTAAAATATTATTTGTTATTCTTTAAGATATCGATATATAGTTGGCTCTGAAACAGATAAGCAGCACGATACCTTGGAAACAAATCCCTTAATGAGGAAAAGACCTTTTTTTTCCAATTTATAAATAATTTCTCTTTTTTCTCTGAGAGAAATTTTATCAGGATCTAAAGAGTATTCACTCATCACAGCCTGTAATATTTTTTCTCCAACCTTTTCAATAGATTCTGAATATAGCTCTTCTTCCTCGTGCGAAGTGATTTTATTATTATTTATTACTTCTTCACCTGTCACAAGATTCAAGGCTCTTTCGAGCAGAACCTGCACGTCGGAACTGTCAATGTTAATACACAGCATATAAGCAGGATTTCCGTTTTCATCCGGGATCACCATCGATGAGGAACGGAGTCTTTTCCCTGCCAGGGTTTTTCCATTGTAGTTACACGTAAAGGGCTTGGTATTCTGCTGCAGACAATCGCGTATCATCTTCAAGGTGAGATCAGTTGCCGGATCTCCCTGCTTGCGGTAGGTGATATAACCGTTCTTGATGACTTTCAGAGAATGTTCCAGATCGCTCAGATCATGGACCACGACTTCGGCATTCTTTCCGAGAACATTTGCCAGAAATTCCGAGAGAAGCTCCAGATCAACATTGGCCCTCATATCCATCTGTTCGTTTTGAATAGAACACAAACTAGACATTAATATAACACCCCCAAGCATGTTACATTCTTTAATAGAGCATTAGAAATAATGTTATTATACTATCAGAGAATGGAAACATTCGGGATTAACCCAAAGAACTTCCATTCTCCTGCAGGCTATTAAAATCAGGACAAGCTGCGTTGTAACTTTTCCGCAAAATGGCATGCAACGAAATGGTCTGGTTGTGCTTCCTTCAATTCGGGACTTTGTTCGGAACAAATCGCCTGCCTGTAGGCACACCTTCCCGCAAACCGACATCCGGGCTTGGGATTGACCGGGCTGGGAATATCGCCCTCAAGAAGTATTCTTTCCTTCTTGGCTCCCAGCCTGGCAACGGGCACGGCAGATAGAAGCGCCAGCGTATAAGGATGCAGAGGCTTCGAGAACAGATCGATGTTATTCGTCATCTCCACGACTTTGCCCAAGTACATGACGGCAACATAATCGGAAACGTAACGCACGACGCTTAAATCATGGGAAATGAACAGATATGTGTATCCTTGCTCTCTTTGAAGATCATCGAGAAGATTTAAAATCTGCGCCTGGATGCTCACATCCAGCGCTGAAACCGGCTCATCGAGAACTATGAACTCCGGATTGAGAGCCAGAGCACGCGCGATACCGATGCGTTGACGCCGTCCACCGTCCAGCTCATGCGGATAGGAAGTGATCAGGCGCTGCGACAAACCAACGGTATCCATCAGTTCCTTGATGCGATCAGTCAGCTCCTGCTTGCTGCTGCATGCATTGTTGATGACCAGGGGCTCGGAAATCAGTTTTGAAACCGACATGCGCGGATTCAACGACGAAAACGGGTCCTGAAAGACAATCTGCGCCTGTTTGCGGAAGTTCGAACGCTCCTTCTCATTATATTTGAGGACGTTCTCTCCTTTGAAGAGAATCTCGCCATCGCTTGCCTCAAGCAATCCGATCAGAACCCGCCCGAAGGTGGACTTTCCGCAGCCGGATTCGCCGACAAGCCCGACGGTTTTGCCTTTTGCAATGGTCAGGGAAACGTCATCGACAGCGTGCAGAAATCCTTTTGGAACCTGAAAGTATTTCTTAAGATTACGAACCTCAATGAGCGTATTTTGTTCTTGATTTTCCATAATCATACCTCTGCCGGTTCCGGGTTCTGCGCAAACAGATAGCAATCGACGAAATGTCCGCGGGCCTTTTCCTCCATCCCGCAGGCCCGTTCGTGACAGATATCCCTCGCCTGCTCGCACCGGGGCGCGAAACTGCATCCAGAGCTCAGCTCGGTCAGTTCGGGCGGCAATCCCGGAATGACCATCAATTTCTCACCGATAGGGCTATCAAGATCGGGAACCGCCTTGAACAAGCCCTGCGTATAGGGATGCATCGGATTGCTATAGAGCAGCTCAATCGGTGCATACTCGACAAGTTTGCCGGCATACATGATAGCAACCGTATCGCAGACCTCGGCAACGATCCCGAGATCATGGGTGATCAGCAAAAGTGACGTGTTCACCTTTTGCTGTAGATCCTTGATGAGCTCGATAACCTGCGCCTGAATGGTCACATCCAAAGCTGTCGTCGGTTCATCGGCGATTAGAAGCGACGGGCTGCAGGCCAATGCGATAGCGATGCAGACACGCTGCTTCATTCCTCCGCTGAACTGATGCGGATATTCCTTGCCGCGCTCCGAGCGGATGCCAACGAGGGAAAGCATTTCCCAGGCTCGCTCCCGTGCTTCCTTTTTGCTCACATCGGAATGCAGCAGCACCATTTCCATGATCTGGTCCTCGACCGTCATCGTCGGGTTCAGAGAACTCATGGGATCCTGAAAGATCATCGCTATCTGTCCGCCGCGGACACGGCGTTTCTCGGCTTCGGTCATCTTGATGATGTCCTGACCGTTGAAGAGAATTTTACCGCTCGTTATCTCACCCGGAGGGCTCTGGATCAGTTGGAGAATGGCAAGAGCGGTCGTCGTCTTGCCTGCTCCCGTTTCCCCGACGAACCCGATCGCCTTGCCACGCTCAAGCGTCAGGTTGAGATTGTTGACGGCATAGACGGTTCCCGAATCGGTGTTGAAGTGAACGGAAAGATCCTGGACGTCTAGAAGAATATTGTCTTTTTCCATTGGAACGTCTCTCCCTAACGCTTCTGTTTTGGATCAAGAGCATCCCGCAGCCCGTCGCCGATGCAGTTCAGTGCAATTATGGTGACCATGATCGCGATACCCGGGTAGATACTGAGATAGGGAGCGGTGCGCATGTAAGCTCTCGCATCGGACAACATTCCTCCCCATTCCGGAAAGGGCGGCTGAATGCCCAGCCCGAGGAAGCTCAAGGTCGCAGCGAACAGTATCGAGTTGGCGACCGTCAAGGTCGACTGCACGATGAAGGGAGCGGCGCAATTGGGCAGGATGTACAGATTGATGATACGTGTGTGCGAAGCACCCATCGCACGTGCCGCTTCAATGAATTCCATATCCTTGATGGAGATCACCGACGCCCTCATCAGGCGTGCAAAACGGGGAACCGAAGTCAGTCCGACGGCAATCATGAGGTTGGTCAGGCCCGGGCCAAGCACGGAGGAGATAACGATAGCCAGCAAAATTGTTGGTATTGCCAGCTGGATATCCATCAGACGCATCAGGACATTGCCCAGACGTCCGCCGAAATACCCTGCTATGGCGCCGATTGCTCCACCAATGACCAGGGAGATGGCAACCGCGACGAGACCAACCTGCAACGAAACGCGTGATCCGTAGATGATACGGCTCAGAACATCCCGGCCGAACTGGTCGGTACCGAGCCAGTGCTGCGCCGATGAACCTTTGAGGATCATCATATAATCCTGGTCGGCATAGCCGTGAGGAGCGATCTGCTCGGCGAAGATCGCAACGACGATCAGAAGGAACAGAATGAAAAGCCCGGCTACCGCCATGTAATTGCGCCGCAAGCGGATGAGTGTGTAGCGGAGCGCGGAATGTTTGTTCAAGGAAAACATAAAACGCCCCTTCCTATTTCACTCGGATGCGGGGATCGACCCATGCATAAAGCACGTCGACCAGCAGGTTGATGAGACAAAAGGCGACGGAGATGAACAAAACGCCTCCCTGGATAATCGGATAATCACGCATCTTGATGGCTTCGATCATCAATCGCCCGATTCCCGAGATCGAGAAAACGGCCTCGGTCACGATCGAACCTCCCAGAAGGGTTCCGAACTGCATGCCGATGATCGTCAGAACCGGAATAAGGGCATTGGGAAGCGCATGCCGGAAAATGATCGAGAACTCAGTCTGCCCCTTCGAGCGGGCAGTGCGAACGTAATCGGATTTGATCACCTCCAGCATGCTGGAACGTGTCATCCGGGCAATGATGGCAAGCGAACTTCCGGACAGGGTTATAATCGGCAGAATCATCTCTGCCGGTGTGTCGAAGCCCATGGACGGCAACCATTCAAGGTAGACCGAAAAGGCCAGCACGACCAGCAGACCGCTCCAGAACGTCGGAATTGAAATGCCGAGCAGGGTGAAGAGCGTCGCCACGCTGTCCAGGATGGAATATTGGCGGACTGCACAGATGATACCGAGTGGAATGCCAATGACGGCGCTGAATAACACAGCCCAGAAAGCCAGCTTCATCGTGACAGGAACGCGGGGAAGGAGTTCCGACGCCACAGGGGTTTTCATGGCGTAGGAATAGCCAAAGTCCAGGTGAAAGACGACATTGTAGACGTAATTCCCGAATTGGACGAAAAACGGCTGGTCCAATCCATGCTCCCGGTGAAAGGCAACGATGGCTTCCGGTGAAGCTTCCTCACCAAGGGCGACGAGTGCCGGATCGCCAGGCGTGAAATAAAGCAGTGTGAACAAGATGAACATCACGCTTATGATAATCGGCACTAACTGGAGCGTTCTCCATAATGCATATTTTAGCATAAACCCCTCTCCACTCCCTTAGATATTAAGAAACATCAGAGTAGTACGATGCGATTATTATCAGAGTATTTTATGTTTAATATGAATCATAAACACTATAGATTTATTATAGCGTAAGGCTTTCTTGCGTTTATACAGTATATACTCAAACCGCCTTACCCTAAGCGCAGTCATAAATCATAAAGCTCTCTGAAAAAGAGATTCTTCGGTAGGCGTTGTTATTATTCTGCCGATATATGCCTGCCATATAATCGGGTTGTCTTCTCCCAAAGGCAGCCTGGACTGCTGCCAGGTTGCCTTCGTTTTTCAGATACCACCGATAAAAAGCCTATTGCTTGAACTTAAGCTTTCCGAGGTAATTGATTTTACCGTCATACAACTCATCAATACCGGTCAGGTTTTTATCGGAAGCGTAGATCTCATTGGCGATGGAAAGGTAAACCATCGGATGCAGTTCGTTGATCCGGTCCCAGATCTGCTTGAACAGAACCTCGCGCTCCGCATCCCTGACCTCTTCGGTTGCCTTCTTGATCAAACTGTCAAGGGCATCATCATCCGTGAAGGTCTTGTTGGTCGATCCAAGTGCCGCCTTGGTGAACAGAGCCTGCCAGAAGATACCGGCATCGAGATTGGTCTGCATGCCCCAGGTACCGATATACATGTCATGCTTGCCTTCCTTCAACCTCTCGTCGAACAAGGCGTTTTCCATAACCTGAATATCGAGATTGATGCCGACCTGACCAAGCATCGCCTGAAGCATCGTTGCACCATTGATACGATCCTGCGCATTGATGACCCAGATCGACAGCTTCAGACCCTTTTCATAGCCGGCTTCCTTCAGCAGGGCTTTGGCCTTTGCGGGATCGTAGCCATAAGCCTTGGCATCCTTGGGATAATAGCCGGAAGCGGTCGGCAGAGGGCCGGGCGGAACGATGGCGTGACCGCTGTAAACGACCTGGTTATAGGCTTCCTTGTTGATGGCGTATTCCAGAGCCATGCGGACGCGCGGATCTTTGAGCTTCTCGCTTTTCGTATTTAGTCCGAGATGGAGCAGGACAAGACCGGGAGCCTCGGCCAACTGAACTTTTTTCTCCGCCTTGAGACGCTCGAATTCGTTGTAGGGAACCGAGTAGATCAGATCCACCTTCTTGGTTTCCAGTGCAATCATCCGGCTGCTGTTATCCGGCAGAATAACGAAGCGAATCTTAGGGAAGTTGCCCTTCTCACCGTGATAGTCGGGGAAAGATTCGAGCGCCATATACTCGCCCTTGACCCAGTTGACGTATTTGTAGGGGCCGGTACCAACCGGATTACGGAAATATTCCTTGCCCGCCTCGGTGACAGCTTTCTTGCTCATGATCGCCGCATAGGGATGCTTCATCGATTCGAGGAAGCCTCCGACCGGGCCGTTGGTCCTGACGATAACGGTATATTTGTCGAGAATTTCGAAACCGTTCGGGTTGATGTAGAGCCCCTTGGAACCAGCGAAGACCGAATCGGACGAGGTGACGCGTTTCAATGAGAAGACCACATCTTCCGCGGTCATTTCTTCACCGCTGTGGAATTTGACGCCCTTCTTGAGGTGAAACTTGTAGGTCTGCGGATCGAGAACTTCCCATTTCTCGACAAGAACGGGGATCAGTTTCTTGGTCTTCCCATCAACCGTCATCAACGGTTCATAGATTTGCTTCTGCATGGAAAAAGAAAAAGCATCGACCGAGTTCTGCGGATCGAGGTTCTTCGCGTCAACTTCGACGCCGACCCTCAATGTGTCTTGCGTCTGAGCCGTCGCAATCGATGGCGTCGCCGCTAGCAGAAAAAGTGCGCTTGCAAGACCAAACTTTTTCATCATCGTTGTGTCTACCTTTTCAGAAATGAATTATTGTAAAAACCGTATTTGTCAGCGATGGCGTTTGTTCATTACCGTTTTCTGAACAAGCTCCAGATATTCCAGGGGTGTCGACGGGTCTATTACGCAACCGGGACCCAGCAGAATTCCCTTGCCATTATGGCGAGAAATCACTTCTTCAACTTCTCTGACAACATCCTCTTTGGATTTGGCCAGCCAGTTCTTTCCCCAGCTCAACCCACCCATGAATGCCTTGGTGCTATATTCACGCACTTCATCCATGCTCGGACCGTCGTCACGATCATGCCAGCTCAGTGCCTGCACCGGGTAATCCTGGATGCTTTTGATGAACGTATTCGGGCCATGCAGGTGACACACATTGAACCAGGTGTCGTTCCTGACTGCATTCAGCACTTCCATGTCGTATTTCTTGACGAACTCGTCATGGGTCTTCTCATCCAGAATGTCGGTTGAAGACATCTGCGTCGCCCAGAAGAAACCATCGGCTCCCAACCTGATCGACGCCTTGGCGAACTCGATCGTAGCCGCCGTGAAAATTTCCAGCGCGCGCCTGACTTTCTGCGGATTTTCCTTGATATGACGCGCCAACACTTCCGGGCTGCACATCTTGGCAGCGGTCGTCATCGGGCTGAAGAGCGTCTGGAGAAATGGAATCCGCTTGTCCATCATATCGAAGAGAATACGCTGGGCTTCGAGGACAATGGCAAATTCACCCGTCGTTCCCTTGACATAGGAAATTTTGTCCCAGTCGGTCACTTCCTTGATGAGGGGCTTGTAAGCTGTCGGAGCATCGAGAAAACCCGGATAGACATCCAGATCCACACCGTAATCGATCGTGGAATACATGCCGTAGGGCATGAACTTGATGAAATCGAGATCATACCGTCTCTGATAACCGAGAGTGAGTTCCGCAAGCCTGCGTGGGTGACGATCACGATTGGGAAAATGCATCCACAGGCTGAAAGGAGTTCTATCGGTTTCCTTGAGCGCCAGAGTATCTTCAACACGTTGTCTATGCGTCATCAACAAAGTAGCCTCCTATCAGCATTTTCTTCACCTTCAGGCAAAACCGGAAGGACCCGGCTAAATATCGGTGTTTCTCATTCCCGGTTTGCCGCACTCCCGTTCCGGGGAGCCAGCGCGTCCAAAGCCAGGTCGCAGGTAATCGCAATGCCGTAAGGGATCGCTTCCTCATCGACCACGAAGGTCGATGAATGGGTGAATGTGATCGGCCCGCCAGGCGTGCGTGCACCGAGACGCCAGAAAATTCCTGGAACTTTCTCAAGCATGAAGGCGAAATCCTCGCCTCCCATCGACGGCTCGGGTAATTCATGGATATGGCTTGCAGGAATGGATTGCGGAGCGACGCGCAGGAGGCGATCGACCCATTCATCGGCAACCACCAGCGGCGGCGAACCCTGCAGAAACTCGGCCACACCTTCTCCACCCAGGCTTGAGGCAATTCCGCAAACGAGGGATTCTATTTTTTTCACGAAGAGCTTGCGGGTCTCGTTCGAGAGCGTTCTCAAAGTGCCGTCAAGAATGACTTCGTCGGCAATGACGTTCGGGGCCACGCCGCCTTGTATTTTTCCTATCGTGACAACAGCGGAATCAAGCGGCGGCAATGTCCGCGAAACCAGACTCTGCAATGCACCGATGACCTGGGACGCAATGACAATGGCATCGACGCCCCGGTGCGGCTGCGCCCCGTGGGAGGATTTTCCCCTGATGACCAGCCTGAACTGGTCGGAGGCAGCAAGACCGACGCCCCTGCGATAGGCGATGGAGCCGACCTCGTAATCCGTCATGACGTGGAGAGCTGCAACCCCATCAACATCATCGAGCTCACCGGCCTCGACAAATGTCTTGGCTCCCCCCAGTATTTCCTCGGCAGGCTGAAAGAACAGCTTCAGCTTTCCTGCAAATCTATCTTTGAAACGGGGAAGAAGACGGGCAACGCCCAAAAGCACGGCCGAATGGACATCATGCCCGCATGAATGGATGACACCTTTGTTTTTGGAGGCGAAAGGAAGACCGGAGAGCTCCTCGCCCGGCAGAGCATCCATATCTGCCCGCAGGGCGATGGTTCTAGCGTTGTTATCGGCAAGAGTACCTTCAATAGTCGCTACCAGCCCCGTCGGACCAACCCTGTGCACCGCCAGCCCAAAATCATTCAAAAGGCCTTCGATGAAATCAGCCGTCTCGAATTCCTGGAAAGCAAGTTCTGGATTTTCGTGTATCCGCCGACGCCATGAAACGACATCGTCTTGGATTTCCTTTGCCAAAGCTAGAAACTTGAAGTCACCCACCACAAACTCACTTTTTTGAAGTTCATTGGAAACCATCGGTCAAATCGCTGCGATAATGAAAAAGCATCGCCTGCAGAAAATGTCCGGCGCGGTTCGGTTCTGGTATTCCTGAAATTGGCAGCTTCCCGCCTCTCCCTTCACAGTCGTTGGCATGCCAGCCTTCTTCGTTCGGAGACGAGGTGTTTCACCTCGCTACGGGCGGCTCAAACCAATCACATTGCTTATGGGGAGCGTTATCTCAGACAGAAGCCTGTCGTGGAAAAGCGACCCCAACCTCATCTTTTATTTTCGCGCATCAATTTAGAAAGCACGCGATTTTTGTTATCAGTGAAAAAAAAATCTCTCACCGGTTAAAAAATTATCAGTGAAAAAAATTAATGTCAATCGTACGGAGATTAATTGTTGCCTCTGTTACATTAGGTCGCATCTTTCAATATTTTTCAATATGATAGCGTTTATAATTGAATTTTTCCAGAAAACAAAAAACGAAAGCCTTAACTGTAATGATATAATTTTTATCAATTAGAAGAATATTGTCTATTAATATAGCGCTATTATTTATATTTAAATTTAGGCTTACATATTTTTTACTTCAAATTAGTCATTAATTTTCTACAATTGACATATGTTTGATTTTTAAATGCAAATGAATTCACAACACGATGCTCCAACTACTATTAGCCGAGTATCCGGGTGCCTGATCAATAGAGCAAAATTTACGCCCCGCAATGCGAGTGCCCTCGGGCTTCTACCGAGGAAAGTACCTGAAATATCCTTGGAGGTTTGCCATTAAGATATTTCCTGCATTTTCCAGGACAATGCAGTCCTCGGCACCCGCCATATGAATGGTTTTCGATCAACTCTTGCACCTCGTTGCGCATATAAATTTTATTTTTCACTTGCAAAAGGATAAATTTTATCCTTTCATCTTGTCATGGCACAAAAACCAGCTCAGCAACTGCCCGCATGCCGCCTTAGACTTCAACCGGATCGGAACGGAGTCATGGCGTTGCAGCACATGCTTCAGGCGTATGAAGATTTTCTTGGCTGGCTTGACGAGAATGTACCTCAAAATCAATCGAATGATCTTGTTGCCCTGCACCGCAGTTTTTACGAAGCCGCGCGGGCACGAACCGGGCTTCCGTCGCAGATCGTCACTCTCGGCTTCCGCGACTGGGTAACACGGCGGCGCGGAGAGCCCATCGCAGGCATTCCGCTGGATGCCCGGCTTTATTCCATCAAGAGCGTATCGACGGTTTCGGTTGCCGGCCTGGAAGGACGGGTCATCATGTCATTCTGGGTCCAGGGATATGACGCCAGTCTCCCGGCCGGAGCGCCGGCACGATTGATTTCAATAGATACTCATTTTGAATTATGGGCGGAAACATCCCTGCTCAGGGATCATCCCAAAACTGGATTAACATCGCGACATATCGCACAGGAGGATGTCATGGTTGCCGAAAACGTTATTTCCCGCCTCGGCAGGTTGATTGCCGGAATGGCGCACACGGCAATAGATTCAGTAGAAGGCGTCCAGCCGATCACCGTGCTGGAACAGGCTATCCGCGAGATCGATTCCGCATCCGAAGAAGTCCGTGTCGAACTGGGCAAGATCACCGCTGAACGACATCGCTTGCAAGCGCGACGCGATGAGCTGTCTGACGAGCTTCGCAACCTCGACCGGCAGATCAAGATCGCTGCCGCCGAAGGACGCGATGACTTGGCCGCAGTCGGCATTGACCGACAGCTCGATATTGAAGCCCAGACCCGCGTTCTCGATACTCTGATCGGCGATGTCGACGGCAGGATAGCAAAGGCGATGGACACTCTGGATGCCGTAAGAGCGAGCCGCCGCGAGGCCGAACAGCGTTTGTACGAATTTAAGCACGCAGCTACCACTCAGGGCAGGACATCGCCGCAGGGCGTGCCAACTCTGGATGCGTTGAGCAAAGCCGCCGCACGGGTCGAGCGTGCGGAGATTGCATCTGCACGGCTGACCGGCGTCCCTGTTTCAGGAGAGAAAAAGGATGTTCAGGCTATCGAATCCCTGAAGGCCCTGGCACGGGAACATGCCGTCAAAGAACGTTTGGCACGGATCAAAGCAGAGAGCTAAACTATCGCCCTGTCATCACCCTTTACCAAGGAGTATCAACCCATGGGGGCCCTTATGTCCTCTCCCTTCCAGCCCTTCCTTATATCGGCTTTGGTCCTGGGAGGTCTTGTCCTGATAGAAATGCTGTCGGTGGTTATCGGCGCATCCATATCCGGATTTCTGGAGGGTATGACGGGCCTGAAAGCAATGGAGGATGCCGACATCTTCGGTGCCGGCCTCAGCTGGCTTAATATCGGCAAGGTGCCCCTGCTTGCGCTGATGATGCTCATGCTGGCTTTATTTTCAGCTTTTGGTTTTGCAATTCAAAGCTTTGCCATATCCATGGTTCATCCGATGCCTGCCTGGATTGCAAGCGTCCTGTCTCTGTCCTTGACCCTACCGACAACCCGTTGGCTCGGCATTGGAATCGGCAAGATCATTCCGAAGGACGAAACTTACGCAACACAGGAAGAAGACCTTATCGGTCGCACCGGAATTGTCACCATCGGCCCGGTTCAGGCCAAATCCGTCGCCAGGATGAAGATTCAGGACCAATGGGGCAACTGGCATTTTCCAAGGGTAAAGCCTGCCACTGAGGGTGACATTATTCCGCAGGGAACAGCGGTTCTTGTCGTTGACCATTTCAAAGGGGAATTACTGGTCATACGGGCTGAAGAAGATTTGCTGACATAACAACCGTTACAAAAGGTTCGCATGCGAAGGCACAGCGACCACATCAAGCCTGATTGCTCAAAAGGGGGCATCTACCATGGGTTTCTTTACTATCATAGGTCCGGCGCTATTGATTCTTGTCGGCCTGTTCGGCGTGGGTTCCGTATTTGCTCTGCTCTACAGACGGGCCGAGAAAGATCGTTCTTATGTCAGGACGGGCCTTGGCGGACAAAAGGTCGTGCTCGATGGCGGCTCGGTCGTGCTCCCGGTGTTTCATTCGATTTCCTGGGTCAATCTGCAGACTTTGCGTCTCGATGTCAGGCGGGATACGGCTGATGCCCTCATTACCAAGGACAGGATGCGTGTCGATATCGGCGTCGAATTCTATGTCCGTGTCAAACCGGATGCTCCCTCGATCGCTCTCGCCGCCCAGACGCTCGGCGCACGAACCAACGACGCCAGCCAGTTGCGCGAACTGGTGGAAGCGAAGTTCGTCGATGCCCTGCGCTCGGTCGCGGCAACCATGAGCCTTGCGGACCTTCAGGAACAACGCGCCGATTTCGTACGCGCCGTGCAGACGACCGTGGCGAATGACCTCGAACTCAACGGCCTTGAGTTGGAAAGCGCCTCGCTGACGAAGCTTGACCAGACGGATACCAGCTACTTCAACCCCAACAATGCATTCGATGCCGAAGGTCTCGCAACGCTCACGAAAATCGTCGAAGCCAAGCGGCAGGAGCGCAATTTCACGGTCCGCACCACGGAAGTCGCCATCGCCCAGCAGGATCTCGATGCCCGCAAGCAAACTCTGGCCATTGATCAGGCCAAGCGTGAAGCCGAACTGAGCCAGGAACGGGACATCATCAATAAAACCGCCGAAACCCGCGCCGCCGCGGCCCAAAAGGAAGCAGAAGCCCGCCGCGCCGAAGAAGAGGCCCGGATTGCAACCGGACAAGCCATCGCAGAACGCACCGCGGAAGCAAAGCGCGTTCAGGAAACTGCCGACATCACCGCCACCCTCGCTATTCGTGAGCAACAGATCGCCGCAGTAAGAACTGGCGAAACCCTGGCAATCGCCCAGCAACGTGACGTGGAGATCGCCAGCCAGGAAAGCGCCATCGCCATCGCCGAGAAAAGCCGCGCTGAATCCGAGGCCAGAACCCTCGCCGAAGAGGCCCGCGCCAAGGCAACCGCTGCCCAGGAGGGTGTAACGACGGCAAAGGACGTCGCCATCGCCGAACGCGAGCGGCAGATTGCCGTCATTGCCGCCAAGCGCGATGCCGAACAGGAAGCAACCCAGGTGACGGTTTCCGCCCACGCCGAGCGCGCGGCCGCCGAAGACCGGGCAGCAGCCCTGAAAACACTGGCCCAGGCCGAAGCCGATGCCGCCCGGATACGCGCCGAAGCGCAAGCCAAGACTTACGAGGTCGAAGCCGTCGGCCAGCAGAAACTGAACGAAGCCCGCAACATGCTGTCGTCAGCCGTTATCGAATATGAAATCACCAAGGAACGCCTGCGCATCATTCCGGCGGCTCTCGCCGAAGCCGTGCGCCCGATGGAAAAGATCGGTGACGTCAAGATCATCGATTTCGGCGGAGCCCTGGGTGTTGCACGTGGTGGCCACGGCCACGGTGGTGGCGCAAGCAGCGGAAGCGTACCGGACAACCTCCTCAACTCCCTGCTGGCCTACCGCGCCAATGCCCCGATGATCGACAGACTTCTGGCTGAAGCCGGCTTCTCACCCTCGGAAGGACTGGTGCAATCTCTGGTCAATGGAGCATCAGCGTCTGCCACAGCCACCGCACCGGTTGAAGTTCTGGAGGAAGAGGAAGAAGACGCGTAATATCGGGAAGTGTAGTGTTTGGTCTACTTCCGAGAGAATTTATTGATGTGTGTACCGGAGCGTTAATGATTATCGCTCCGGTATTTTTTCCAAATTCACCAAATCACAACGGTAGTGTCACACTTTCCGCTCGGATTTGGCGGTTTAAGCCGCCGTTACGGCGCTATCGATATTGTGCGCGGCAAGAGCTGCTCGAAATAACAGGAAATTATGTCTAGCACATTCCTCACACGAGTAGATTCGTCTAGCTTAGTCGCATGTCAAACGGCCCTTGGACAGATGAAGAAAACGATCTAGCCGTCGCGAATTATTTCGCGATGCTAGCCAATGAAATCGCTGGGCGCTTCTATAACAAAGCCGCGTATAATCGCGAATTGCAGGCCCTCATTGCGCGATCTCATGGTTCGATCGAATACAAACACCAGAATATCAGCGCGGTACTACGCGGGCTCGGGGAAGACTGGCTCCGCGGTTATAAACCAGCGTTTAATTTCCAGCTAAGTCTTGTCGATGCTGTAGTCCGATGGCTTGCCGGCCATCCCACTTGGATGGAGCGGCAGCAAATACAGGAGACTGCGTCAGGCTTACAGGAAAGCGCTGCTCTATGGATCGGTCCAGCGCCAATTCCGAGGCCGCCATCTAATCCGAAAGAGCGGGAGTTGATGAAGCATATTGCAGGCTTTGTGGATGTTGCAGCACGCGATGAACACAACTGCGCTCTCGGCAAGGCAGGTGAGCAGCGCGTGCTAATGCATGAACGCGCGATATTAAGCAGCGCCGGACGCAGGGACCTCGCCGATCAGGTGCGCTGGGTGTCGCAAGAGGATGGAGATGGGGCTGGCTTTGACATCGCCAGTTTCACGCCCAGTGGCCAGCAACGCTTAATTGAAGTTAAGACGACCAATGGTTGGGAGAGGACGCCGTTTCATATCAGTAGCAACGAACTTGCTGTGGCTGAGGAACGGCGCTCGGAGTGGTGTCTGATGCGATTGTGGAATTTTTCACGCCAACCGCGAACTTTTGAACTGCGACCACCCCTCGATACTCATGTGCTACTAACCGCAACCAGTTTTAGGGCGAGTTTTCATTAGAGCGCTTTTACGTCAAACGCTTACATTCCGGTTGGCCGCCCACCGTATCAGACCCACAAATGAAAAACGGCCCCGAAGGACCGTGTTTTCAACGCTTCAAATTCCTGGAGAATTTGGAGCGGGCGATGGGATTCGAACCCACGACCCCAACCTTGGCAAGGTTGTGCTCTACCCCTGAGCTACACCCGCGCCGCGGCGACCAGCGCCGATGCGAGGCCGTTCATTTGCCTTAAACTGCGGGCTTTGGCAAGGGGTGTTTGGGCTTTGGCGGTAACTTTTTCCACGCCAATTGATAAGCTGTTGGAAAATAAGGCCGTCTGGCGTGATAGCCATTTGGCCCATAAACTAAGGATAAGGTGGATATCCGGCAAGCGCTCGTCAAAATGATCGAATCTTGACCCAGACAAAAGGCTGGCAATTGCTCATCGTTCTTGAGCTGGGGCGATGAGGCGGGTAAAATGGCTGCTTCGCTCACTGCTCATTCGGTTTCATCGTGTCCGTTTTTTCTCCCACCGACCTTTTCGGTTATCTCGATGGTCTCGGCATCGCCCATGACACCACGGAGCATGCACCGACCTTCTCCGTTGCGGAATCCGCGCCGATCAAGGCCGCAATTCCGGGGGCGCATTCGAAGAACCTGTTCGTCAAGGACAAGAAGGGGAAGATTTTCCTCATCACCGCCAAGGATGAAACGCAGATCGACCTGAAGCGCACGCACGAAGCCATCGGTGCTTCCGGGCGGCTGTCCTTCTGCACGGCCGAGCAGCTTTGGCTTTATCTCGGTGTCGAACCGGGCTCGGTCACGCCGTTCGGTGTCGTCAATGACAGGGATTGTAAGGTCCGGGTCGTGCTGGATGCGGTTTTGATGAGTTTCGAGCGGGTCAACTTTCACCCGCTGGTCAATTCCATGACGACAGGCCTGTCACGTGCCGATCTTTTGCGCTTTCTCATTGCAACCGGCCATGAACCGGTCATTCTTGACCTGCCCGCTCCACCCGTGGCCGAATAGCCCGGAACAGAGCATTGAACCCTTGTGTCGCATATCCCATCTAAAGGGCTGTTCGACAGATTTCCCTGAAAGATCCCGTCCGGAATATCCGGTTCAGGGGTCGCGCCGCCCACGAGGTAACTGATGTCAATCGATAACGCCGCCGATGCTCTGATCAAGGACACGTCAACCCAGGGCTTTCGCCAGGATGTTCTGGCCGAATCGACACGGCAGCCGGTTCTGGTCGATTTCTGGGCTCCGTGGTGCGAGCCCTGCAAGCAGTTGCAGCCGGTTCTTGAAAAGCTGGTCACTGCCGCAGGCGGCAAGATCAAGCTCGTCAAGCTGAATATCGATGAGCATCCGGCCATTGCAGGCCAGCTTGGCATCAAGTCCATTCCCGCGGTCGTCGCCTTCCAGCAGGGGCAGTTTGTCGATGGTTTCATGGGTGCCGTACCGGAAGCCCAGGTCAAAAGCTTCATAGAGCGCCTCACAGGGCCGCTCGGGCCGACACCAGTCGAGGGCATGCTGGAGGCGGCAGAGGAAGCGGCAAGCCAGGGAGACGCCGCCGGAGCCGCTGAAATCTATGCCCATATCCTTACGGAAGATCCTGAAAACATCGTCGCCCTGACCTCGCTCACCAAACTGCATATCGACCTTGGCGATTTCGACGGCGCCAGGCGTTTTCTTGAAATGGCGCCCGCCGCCAAAGCTTCCGATCCGCTTATTTCCGCGACACGTGCAGCGCTGGAACTGGCGGAGCAGGCATCGGAACTTGGCGATGTTTCGGAGCTGCAGCGGCAGGTAGAAGCCGACCCGAAGAATTACCAGGCGCGATTCGATCTGGCATTGGCGCTCAACGCCCGCAACAAGAGAGAAGAAGCGGCAGACCTCCTCCTCGATATCGTCCGCCGGGATCGCAAATGGAACGATGACGGCGCGCGCAAGCAACTGGTGCAGTTCTTCGAAGCCTGGGGCCCTATGGATGAAGCCACAGTGTCTGGTCGCAGGCGGTTGTCGTCAATTCTCTTCTCCTGAACCGGCATTGTCGGAGAACCTGAGGCTTGATCGGGATAAAGTGGCGCATTTTGTTTCTTTGAAACAGCGTCACGTTCTCATGGCAGGTTGAGCTTTCAAGGCTTTCGTTTTTGGCATAACGTGACCACTATCAGGATATGATCGCAACACGATTTCGGAAGCGTGATGGAGCCAGAATGATATGGGCATGAATGCAGTCTATCGGCGGGCATCGGATTGTCCTGAGATCATCCCGGTCTTTCCCCTGCCCGGTGCTCTCCTGTTGCCGCGTGGACAGATTCCTCTCAATATTTTTGAACCGCGCTATATCGACATGGTGGACGAGGCGCTGAGAAGCGGGCGGGTCATCGGCATGATCCAGCCCGATGAAGACAGTTCGCATCCCTCAATGATACCAAAACTCTATTCCGTCGGCTGCGCAGGGAGGTTGACCCAGTTTGCGGAAACCGGGGATGGACGTTATCTGGTCACTCTGGTCGGCATCGCCCGCTTCCGGGTTATCGAGGAAATATCCGAATTAGCGTCATTCCGTCAGGCAAAGGTCACGTTCGAGCCTTATGAGCGGGATTTCATTGCCCGCGATGGCGAGGCGGATGTCGATCGCAAGGGTGTTTTAAGAACACTGCGCAGCTTCGTCGACGCCGCAGAGATCGGAGTCGATTGGAAGGGCATCGATGAAGCTCCGAATGAAGCACTGGTCAATGCGCTTTGCATGATGAGTCCTTTCAGCCCCAGAGAAAAACAGGCTCTGCTTGAAGCGCAGGATTTGAAAACGCGCGCTGAAACGCTGATCGCGATAACGGAAATCGAGCTGGCGAGAATTGCCAGCAGCTCCGACACAACAATGCAATGAAGGCGCTCATCATGAGTTCTTCCGAACACATTCTGCCCGAATTCGCTTCCTGCGAAGGCGCGCCGCAACAACAGACCTCGGTCCGTATCGATCCGAAACTGCTCGAATTGCTGGTTTGCCCGATGACAAGATGTCCCCTGGAATACGATCCGATCTGCCAGGAACTGATCAGCCGTTCAGCCAAGCTCGCCTATCCGATTCGCGACGGCATTCCGATCATGCTTCCCGAGGAAGCACGGCCCTTGAGTGATTGATGATGGAGAAATCCAGGCAGATGGTACGGACAGTCGAAGTTCTGCTTTACACGCTCAAGGCAGGCGAAGGTCAAAACTTTCATAGGATCATGCAGAAGGTGAGCGTCCCCTTGCACAAGAGCTCCGGCATGGACGTCATTGCCTATGGCAATTCCCTGCACGATATGGATTCCTATTATCTGATCAGGGCTTATGACAGCCCCGAACATCTGAAAATCATGCAGGAAGAATTCTATAACAGTGACGGGTGGTTGAACGGACCACGCAAAGAGCTAGTTGCACGCATAGAAACAGGCTTGAAATCCCTACTTTTTCTCTCGAACGAAGCCATTGAGCAGCTTCGGATATCAGCGACGGAAAATTTCGTAAGCCCGGTAGAATAGCCGTCATCCGCGTGCAGCTATCGCTTCCGCTATCGCAACGGTATCCCTTGCGATATCCGCGTGCAGGCGTTCAACCATCTGGCCCTTATAGGACACCGCGCCTTTATCAGCATTTTCCGGCTGTTCGAACAGGGCAATGACAGCCCGCGCATATTCCACTTCCTGATCGCTCGGGGAAAACGCCGCGTTGGCGATATCGATCTGGCGCGGATGGATCAGCGTCTTGCCATCGAAGCCGAGGTCTGCGGCCTGGCGGCATTCGTTGGCAAACCCGGCCTCGTCATCGAGAACGTTGTAGACGCCATCGAGAATGTATAATCCGTAAGCTCTTGCCGCCGCCAGTGCAGTCGTCAACCAAGGCATGAGATTGGCGCGTCCTGGCTGCAATCGAACGCGGGTTTCCTTGACGAGGTCGTTGGTTCCCATCACCAGGGAGCCGAGGCGCGATGCCGGATCGAGCGCCGTCGTCGCGATATTGGCAATGTTAAGGATGGCAAGCGGGGTCTCGACCATGGCCCAGATTCTGAGCGCTTCTGCAGCTCCCAGTTTGTCGAGGGAGTGGGCCACCATCATGATTGTCGATGCCGAACCAACTTTGGGAATCACAACCGCATCGGGCTTCACCCGGGCGCAAAACTCCAGATCGTCCTTGCCCCAGGTTGTCTCCAGCCCGTTGACCCGGATAGCCACTTCCTTGCCCTCAAAACCACCACCGGCAAGACGGGCGGCAATCTGGGCACGCGCAAGTTCCTTGGCCTGCGGGGCGACGGCGTCTTCGAGATCAAGAATGATCACGTCGGCATCCAGTTCCGAAACCTTGTCGAGCGCACGTTCGTTTGAGCCAGGAATATACAAAGCGCTGCGGCGGGGACGAATAGCGGTCACGAAGCAGACTCCTGATAGCGACTGGGGGCCAGGCGGATTGCGGAACATCCCCAATGCAGTTCGTTTACAATCTTGATTGCAGGCACGCTACACGACTTGCGGCCAAGAAACGCCGCAAACAGGAAGCGGCAACAAAAAGGTGCAGGAAACAACCTCCTGCACCTTGTTCATGAGAGCACGATAATCCCTCAGCCTTTGCTCTTCGGCTGTATCAGGTCGCGGTTGATCAGGCACTCGGCGATCTGCACGGTATTGAGCGCCGCACCCTTGCGCAGATTGTCGGAAACGCACCAGAAAGAAAGGCCGTTCTCAACCGTGATATCCTCACGGATACGCGAAACGTAGGTTGCATCTTCGCCAGCCGCCTCATGCGGGGTCATATAACCACCGGCTTCGCGTTTATCGATGACAATCACGCCCGGAGCGCTGCGCAGAACCTGCTGTGCCTCCTCAACCGAAATGGGATTTTCAAACTCGACATTGACCGCTTCGGAATGAGCGATGAACACCGGCACGCGCACGCAGGTTGCTGTCAGCTTGATCTTCGGGTCGAGAATCTTCTTGGTCTCGGCCATCATCTTCCACTCTTCCTTGGTGTAGCCGTCTTCCATGAAGACGTCGATCTGAGGAATGAGATTGAAAGCGATGCGCTTCTGGAATTTCTTGGTTTCCACGTCCTGGAGCGAATAGAGCGCCTTGGTCTGGCGGTCGAGTTCGTCCATGCCGTCCTTGCCCGCACCCGATACAGACTGATAGGTCGCAACCACGACACGCTTGATCTTCGCCTTGTCATGCAAGGGCTTCAGCGCCACGACCATCTGGATGGTCGAGCAATTCGGGTTAGCAATAATGCCCTTCTTTTTGAAGTCGCGTACCGCTTCCGGGTTCACTTCCGGCACAACCAGCGGGACATCCATATCGTAGCGCCAGGCAGACGAGTTATCGATGACAACCGCGCCCGCTGCCGCAATCTTCGGGGACCATTCCTTGGAAATATCTCCACCAGCCGACATCAGGCAAATATCGATGTCGGAAAAATCATAGGTGTCGAGAGCCTTGGCCGTCAGCGTTTTATCGCCGAATGAAATCTCCGATCCCATGCTGCGGCGGGAGGCAAGCGCCACCACTTCACTGCACGGAAAAGCCCGTTCCGCCAGGATACTCAACATCTCCCGGCCCACATTCCCTGTCGCACCGACAACCGCGACCTTATAACCCATTTTGAATTCTCCTGTTTTGCTCTCTCCCGACAGACCGGCGTCCGATCACTGCATGTGAGGGGCGCCTGCCTCGCTCGCGCGCCCCTTTGGGAGAGAACTGGGGACGACGAGACCTTAGCCGACCGTTTTCACGGTCGTCGTGACGGTTTTCGTAATGCTCGTCGTCTTAATGAGCGCCGCCATGAAGTCGTCCACACCTGCATCCTCCAGCTGAACCGGAGGTGCGAATAGATAGCCGGATCGGAAAGAATCCGGTGATCCCTGAGCAACACGGAACCGTAGCTCTTGTCAAGAAAAGATTGCTTGACCTGCTCGTTCGACAATCGGGATGCGTCTCGCGCGCAACATCTCGCGGAAGAGTTCCAACACGATCAGTTTAAGAAATGATTCAGGTTACCCGCCGAAATCTCCCCCTGGTAAGCTTTGGCTAACCGCAAAAGACGACAATGGCGGTTCTCTTTCTTACAAAAGGGTGCTTTTTAGCCTCCGGACGAACGTAGACCGTCCCAGGCCAACAACCACGAGCCATATCGCTTCATGTCATCGTTCGTCCCTTCCTTCGATTCTCAAGACGCCCGCATCCGCAATGACAGCGAGGCAGGAGGCTCACGGAAAACGGGCAGAAGGCAATCGGCAAAACGTGGGTCCAAACCCTGGCTTCGCTGGATTGCGATGTCCGTCGCAATCATCGCGGGCCTGACCTGGTATCTGGCCGGACAAAATGAGCCGGACACGGTTCCCGCTCCGCCAGCCGAACCCGCAACCCTGGTTGCTCCGCCCCGGCCCTGGGAACAGGTTATCAATCCGGCCGTGTTGTTCACTTTCGATTTTCCCGAGCTGAAACTCCCTCCGATGACTGTCGAAGCCCGCAACTACCGGGAAGGCGGCAGGGAGGATGCTCTAGCGATAGGTACCCCCGGCAATCCGTTTTATCTGCGAGTCGTCGTAGATCGTTCAAACCACACCGGTAAGCCGAGCTTTTATCTCGATCTCGTCCGTACCGCCGCGGATGCCGGCCTCGCAGTGCGCCGAAGCGCCCAGGCAACCGAATCCCGAACCAAATTCGGATCGATGGAAATCGCGCAGGCCACATTGGCCAAATCGGAGGAAACGAACTGCCTGGCTTTCCGCAGTGGCACCACCGGCAACGACCTACAGCTACGCGGCTGGTTATGTGGCGACCAGCGTTATGTCGATGAAAATGTACTGGCCTGTTTTATCGACCGCCTTACGGTGACCCCCGCCTTGCGCGAGCGGTCACTCGAAGATTTCCTGCGAGCATCGAACCAAAACCGGACCGTCGCATGCGAAACAGCCATGAACGCGATCACTGCCGCTGATTAGAACAAACACAAAAGCACCGGCTCTGTTAAGAGCCGATGCTTTTAAAGCGACGAAACGGCGTCGCGAAACGACGCCCCTCGCTTCATGCAAAAAGCTTCTGCAATTCGCCGAGCACCGCGTCACCCATCTCTCCGGTGCTCACGATCTTCACGGCATTTCCTTCAATATCGCGCGTGCGAATCCCCGCCGCCAGAACATTGATAATGGCCTGTTCGAGCTTGTCGGCAACTTCACCGCTATTGAAGGAATAGCGCAGGGCCATCGCGAGCGAGCCGATCATGGCCAGCGGATTGGCCCATTCCTTGCCAGCAATATCCGGGGCGGAGCCGTGAACCGGTTCATACATCGCGTTGCGTTTACCGGTTACGGGATCGGCAGCACCAAGCGAGGCAGAGGGCAGCATGCCAAGCGAGCCGGTCAGCATCGCTGCGACATCGGAGAGAATGTCGCCGAACAGGTTGTCGGTGACAATGACATCGAACTGCTTCGGTTTGCGCAAAAGCTGCATGGCGCAATTATCGGCAAGCACATGTTCCAACTCAATCGAAGGATACTCATTGCCGATCCGTGTCACGACTTCTTTCCAGAGAATGCCGGTCTGCATCACATTGTGCTTTTCAGCAGAACTGACCTTGTTACGGCGTTGCCCGGCCAGGTCAAAAGCGACTCGCGCAATTCGTTCGATCTCACCGGTAGTGTAGAGCTGCGTGTCGACCGCCCGCTTGCTGCCATCGGCAAGGGTGACGGTTTCCTTCGGCTCACGGAAATAAACACCGCCCGTCAGTTCCCGGACGATCAGAATGTCGAGGCCTTCAACCAGTTCACGTTTCAAGGATGAGGCATCAGCCAGAGCCGGGTAGCAGATTGCCGGGCGTAAATTGGCGAAAACCTCAAGATCAGCCCGGAGACGCAGCAACGCAGCCTCAGGACGGTTGGCAAATTCAACTCCGGCCCATTTCGGTCCGCCGACCGCCGCGAGAAAAACGGCATCCGCCGCCTTGACCCTTGCCATTGCCGCATCGGTTATCGCAACCCCATGCGCATCATAGGCCGCTCCACCTGCCAGATCGGTCTCGGTCTCGAAGGTGATGATGCCCGCCTTGCGAAACCAAGTAGTGATCTTCTCCATCTCACGCATGATTTCCGGGCCGATCCCGTCACCGGGCAGCAGAAGCAGCTTGTGTGTCGCCATGATCACTTGGTCCTTCGAAAAACGGATACAATCTCAACGGTTCTCATGCTCTAAAACATTTCCCGTTTTGGGAAAAGCCGAAACCGGAGGCTTAAAAAAACTTGCAATACCAATCGGCATCCATGGTCAGGAGCCAATCATACGAAGTCCCAATATCTGTCGCGCTTCATCCGGCGTTGCAATCTCTCCTCCTATCGCCTTGACGATAGCCACCGCTCGTTCGACGAGGGCGGCGTTATTCGGTGTCTTTTCACCGCGCCCAAGGTAAAGGTTGTCCTCCATACCGACCCGTATATGCCCGCCAAGCAGATAGGATTGTGCAACGATGGGGAATTCGAACCGTCCGACACCGAACGCTGCCCAGCGAGATCCCGAAGGCAGCAGGCTTCGGGCATAACAGAGGGTATTCACCGTCGCCGCGAACCCGTATTTAACTCCGAGCACAATCTGAAACAGTGGCGGACTGGCGAGGACACCTTCCTGGAGAAGATCATGCCCAAGGTGAATGTCGCCACTGTCGAAGACCTCAAGCTCCGGCAGAACTCCCGCCGATCTGATCGCTTCCGCCATGATCCGGACATTGCGCGGCGTATTGATGACCACCGAGGAACCCGAATACATGGTGTTGAGATCGAGGCTGCAGATGTCGGGGCGCAGTTCGAGGATATGCTCAACCCGTTTCATCGGCGCCATCAATGTCGTGCCGGGCGCGGCGATACTCGGATCGTCATCGCGAGGAACAAACCGCTGTCCCGGCCCGGTGGTCAGGTTGATGATCAGCTTTGAACCGGCATCCCTGATCCTTCCCATGACCTCCCGATAAAGGCCGATATCCATACTGCCAGCACCTGTTTTCGGATCGCGCACGTGGATGTGGGCGATTGACGCACCGACTTTTTCCGATTCCAGGGCTGCATTGGCAATCTGCTCGGGTGTAATGGGCAGATTCGGGTGCTGGTCCGGCCGGGTGATATTGCCTGTAACCGCAACAGTGAGGATGGTTTTTGCAGAAGTGTTAAGACACATGGATTTTCCCCGGTCGCTATCATCATTGCCGATCTGGCCTTAAGACCGCCCGACAACGCAGCCGGGAGGTCTCAAGTACAAGTTCAGGTTCGGAGTTTCATTGCAGATCGAGCAACCTCGCGGCATTACCGCTGATCATCTTCCGGATATCAGCATCGGAGTATTCCAGGTCGATCAGCATATCGACAATGGCCCGGAAACCATCGACCGGTCGTGGCCCATTCACCAGCCCGAGATCAGACCCCAGAATGGTATGATCTATTCCGGCAATGTCGATCAGATGAACCAGTTGTTCGGGTGTATATTTCTTGGAACGGCCTTCAACGAACATGCAGATCGAATGCTCCATCGACACGCCAAGAGCGACAAAACCGCGAATATCCTCATCCGAGCAACCAACGATATAGGTCGGATGATTGATCATCATCTTCTTGACGCCCCGGTGCCGGCCTTCTTCGAACAAGGCGACAAGCTCGGGAACGGCAAGGTGGCCGCTGGCCAGAATGATGTTTGTTTCGGCCACCACATCGAGAACCTTTTTGGCTTCATCGATCAGCCGGCCATTGACATCGAGCACCGTCAGGAGAACAGGGTCGAGCATCTTCTTGTTGGTTTTCGGAAAGGTCTTCGCTTGCCCGGATTCCTGTTGAGCATGGTGATTGGCCGCAGCCAGCGTCGGCATCCAGACGATTTTGCCGCCAAGCTTTGCCGTATGATCCACCGCGTGGGCGTTTATGCCACCGGAAGCGTTGTTCAGCGCCAATCCCGAGAAAAGGCGCACCCCGGTATCCGGAAACAGCTTTTCCAGGATGAGCGCATGCGCCATGCCCGGGTAAAAATGATCCTTATAGACGAGTGCCTTGAACTTCGCCTCCGCCACATCGAGCATCGCATCGTGATGATCGAGCGTACGCGGCATTGCAGCCGGACCGCTGTGGCAATGGAGATCGACCGCTCCCACCAGAAGTTCGGCAACTTTCTGCGGATGTTTCAGCGGTGGCATTTTCAGGGCGAGTTCGCGTTGCGGCGCAAATTCTTGATAGGACATTGCTTTTCACCTTCCTGAACTGGAGAAAGGGATACGGTCCGATAGGGCGTATCCCTCCTCGCTGTTACTTCTCACCGGGCATCGGATATTCGTCGGCGTTCAGTACCCAGCCGGGCTTGAGGGAGAAATCCACTCGCGGCGGGCAGAACACGTCGATCAGCTGGCTCATCACCGGATCCATCGCCTGCGATGTATGAATCGAGGGTGGAGGAATCACGGTGAACGATGGTGAATGGCAGAGCTCATGCCTGTCCTCGCGCCAGATGGTGCTGTCCGTCGTCCATGGCCAGCGAACGTGATGGATGAAGCTTCCCTGCACTGCGAGCGAGCATTGTTCGAAATCATCGTGGTGGTGGGGCGACATGATACGCGGATCACGTGGCCCGATCTTCGGATCGAGATAATTGACCATGAAAGTCGTGCAGCGGAAAATACGCCCGAAGCGTCCCTGTTCCTGCGGAATATCAAGACTGTACGAGCGAATGCGGAAACCGTCCTTCGGCTCGGGCCACAATTCGAGCGGCGGCACATTCGGGTCCGGGTTGATGTATGCGGAGGCATTCGAGCATTTCCCGGCAAGGTCCTGCGAGAAGCTTGAAAACATCCGGTGGACCTTGCCCGCCTTTACAACTGTAATCGTGCTTTCACCGGGAGGAACAATAGTGACAGAATAACCGTTGACGGTCTTTGTTTCATCCGGCGTCGCAATTTCGAGCACGGTGTCCGCATCGGGCAGAATGACGATGTATTCGTCGGGTTGATTCTTGCGTACCAGAACGGCCCCGGCCATTGCATCGGTATAGGCGATAATGAAGTTCTGGCCTCGGGCATACCAGGTTGCGCCTTTGTCATCGCGCTCCTGGGGCTCGGTTTCGTAGAACTTGGCATATTGCTCTTCGTGGAAGGCTACAACTGGTTGTTTTTTCTTCGTTTCCGGGCTTGCGAGAGCGGAACGCGGATCGGATGCGTGATACATATTGCATCTCCCTTGGCTGGCAGATCATTTGAAAGTGAAAATGCGGAAATTACTCCGCAGAACGGGGGATCGCCGCGGCAAATTCATTCAGGGTCTTTGTCGCGGCAGCCCGCATGAAACCCTGGTCGGTGGAGACGATGAAAGCTGTCGCCCCCATGCCATGAAAGCCTTTGGCCTCGTCGACCGCACGCACCATGACGCAAACCGGCTTTCCGACGGCCCTGGCAGCCTTGATGATGCGCGAGACGGCCTCGATGATTTCGGGAGCATCGCTTGCCGAGGCGCCATAGGCGACGGTGAGGTCGCCGCGTCCGATGAAGAAACCATCGATACCTTCAACCGCAGCAATTGCATCGATATTCTCGACAGCTTCCGGGTCCTCGATCATGGCAATGACCGTCGTCTGCGAATCCTGGGCATCCACGTGAGCCCAGACTTTCGATGCACCGTAACGGCCCGCTCTTCCGGACGCGGAATAACCGCGCCTGCCGCCGCGATACCGGCAGGAGGAGGCGATATTGCGAGCTTTCTCCACAGATGTGACATGGGGAACAAGAACCCCGGTCGCACCACAATCAAGCACGCGCAGGATATTGGATGGATCGTCGGACGAAACCCTCACCAATCCCGCAACGCCGACCGAACGCGCGGCAAACAGGGCGAGATCGGTTGTCTGACTGTCGAAGGGAGCGTGCTCCTCATCGATCACCACGAAATCAAAGCCGATATCTCCCAGAATTTCAGTTGCGTGGATCGTCGGGGTTTTGATGAAGGTGCCGACGACAATCTGTCCGGCTGCAAATTTTCGGCGGAAAGAGAGAGCTCCGCCAGAAGCTTCGGTTGTCATGATCAGACTTTCATTATCGATGAAGAAAAGGAGAACAGCCGGTCACACCGTCTGCCCCAACCCGGCATCCCTGCGATTCACCGTCTGGCCGCGGGAAAGGGCGATAACGCCCAGGATGGCCAGACATGTCGCCGGGACTGCCAGCGCGAAAATCGGCGCTCCCGCAAGCTGCGCGACCCATGGCATGAGGTTCTGACCAGCAAGGGCTCCGAACTGGGCGATCATGCTGATTGCGCCCATGCTTGCCGCAGCCCGCACCCCAAAGAAGAACCGGGCCGGGAAGAACCAGAAGCACGGATAAAGAACCGAAATGCACGGAATACCGATCACCATCACGATGAAGCGCATCCAGTTCTGCGGTAGAACCATCGCAAGAATGAAGCAGATGACTCCGACGGTGGTAACGCAGGCAACCGCCCGGCACACCGAACGCTCTGTCTTGAGTCGCCTTGGCAGTGTCGAAAGGAGGATGGCCGCCAGAACCCAGGGAATCGAGCTCAGCATTCCGTTCTGGGTTGCTGTTGCGCCAAAGCTTTTGACCACCGTCGGCACCCAGTAAATCATGCCGTAGAGCGAGATATTGATCAGCGCCATGATTCCTGATAGGACAAGAACCTTCGGGTCCCATATCGCGGAAAACGGGTTGCCTTTCTTCTGCGGTTCCGTTTGCTCGGCCCGTAACTCCTCTTCAAGCCATTCCTTGTCTTCCACCGACAGGAATTTTGCCTCTTTCGGGTTATTCGGCAGGAACATGAGAACAACGCCGGTCATCAACACCGCAGGGGTCCCGGTTGCAATGAACACCCATTGCCAGCCCTGGAATCCAAGCAGTCCGTCGAGATCGAGAAGAGGTCCGCCAAGCAGAGCTGCGAACATGTTTCCGAACGAGCTTCCGAGCGTCAGCATGCCGACGGCATGGACACGGTGGCGCTGGGGAAACCAAAGCGTCAGATAATAGATAGCGGCAGGATAGAGCCCACCTTCCGCTGCACCGAGCAGAAAGCGTAAAATGTAGAACATCGTGCCGGATGTCGACCAGGCGAGCGCAACAGTCAGCAGGCCCCAGGTAAAGACAATTCGCGCAAACCAGATCCGCGCGCCGTACCTGTGAGCCGCGATGGAGCTCGGCACCTCAACCAAAGCATAACTGATAAAGAAAAACGAAGCACCTAAAGCAAAGCCTGTTTCTGTTAGATTCAATGCGCCAATCATTTGCAGTTTGGCGAATCCGATATTGGAGCGATCAATGATCGCGCATAGGTAAAGAGCAATTACTATTGGAAGAATGCGCCATGTAATTTTTTTAATAAGACGCTCTTCCGCCAGACGGTCCATTAACGTCATTAGGCGGCTCTCCTATTACTCTGATTTTCGGGTGTTACCCTAAGATAAAACTTGCATGGACTTTTCCGATCCTCCATCGTTAAGTTAATACATTCCGCACAGTGGAATGAGAGTCGGAGGCTCGCATGGGATCAGAAGCATCCGTGACGTCCGTATTGCGGGCACTGACGCTTCTGCGCGAACTCAACCGGCAACGCGTGAGCTCTGTTCAAGACCTGTACTGTTCGACCGGACTGCCGAAATCGACTCTCGTCCGACTTTTGAAAACGTTATGCGATGCGGGTTATGTCAGCAACAATCGCGCACGCGGCGGCTATCAGGTTACCTCACTCGTCAAATCCCTGAGCTGCGGCTTTCATCGTGATCCGCTCATCGTCGAGGCAGGGCGCCCATGGGCGATTGATTTCACCCGCCGTTATCGCTGGCCGGTCGCCATTGCCGTTCTGGATGTCGATGCGGTGCGAATCTGCTTCACAACCAACCCCGACAGCCCGGTCTCACCGTTTCATGGCACCATCAATTCCCGCATGTGTCTTCTCACCCGCGCTCTCGGGCGGGCGCACCTTGCCTTCTGCCCCGAAGAGGAACGGGACCTGATTCTCAACATCCTGCGCTCATCAAAAAATCCCGAGGATCAGGGTGTTCATGACATCAAGGCGACGGTGGCCATGCTCAACAGCATCAAACGCGCAGGCTTCGCTCTGCGCGATGCCACCGTGGAGCCGACTTCCTCGGGAACCATCGCAGTCCCTGTCATGTACGGTAACAAGGTTCTGGCCACCGTCGCCATGAGCTATTTCAAATCGGCCATATCGCCGCAGGAAATCGTTTCGCGCTACGTGCCGCTGCTTCGTGAACTCGGCAGAAATATCGAGCACAGCGCGGTCATCCTCAAGAACGAACTAACCGATATTTCGCTAACCTGAAGGCGTTGCTCTGGCACCGAAAATTGCCGATCCGATACGGACATAAGTTGCACCAAGCTGGATGGCGGCCTCGTAATCGGCACTCATGCCCATGGATAGCTCCCTCAATCCGTTACGCTCGGCAATTTTGCGCAAAAGCGCAAAATGCGGTGAAGGTGGTTCATCGAAGGGCGGAATACACATCAGGCCGGAAATCGCCAGGCCATATTCTTCGCGACAGGTCCGAATGAAGGCGTCTGCATCCATTGGCAGCACGCCGCCTTTTTGCAGTTCCTCACCGGTATTGACCTGAATGAACAGCATGGGAGCCACACCGCCATCCGCGACCTTGCGCGCAATTTCCTTTGCCAGAGCCTTGGCGAGCGACACGCGGTCAAGAGAATGAATCACGTCAAAGAGTTCCACCGCCTCGCGCGCCTTGTTGGATTGCAGCGGGCCGATGAGGTGTAGCATTGTTTGCGGAAACCGTTCGCGCAAGGGTGGCCATTTCGCCAAAGCTTCCTGCACGTAATTCTCGCCGAAATCCACCTGACCCGCCTCAAGTACGGGTTCAATCTCCTCCGCAGGATAGGTTTTCGATACCGCGACAAGTCTGATCTCATCCGGGGAACGGCCGTTGTCACGGGCGGCACGGGTTATCCCTGAACAGACAGTCTTGTATCGGGAGGCTGTATCGGTCACTTTTCTGTTCTCCTGGCGCCGGAAGAGGAAGAAACCTCTCTCCGTCCGAGCCGAATGATTTGTCTATTTTGTCGTGTTTGTCTATGACAGTTAATTAACCTGTCTCGTGTCCTAGTCCGACTGAGCGCCTTGGTGCAAGTCGGGCCTGCGGCGCTGGTCATAATCCCTGTTTCCAACCAGCTGAAGAACGATCCCAAATGAGGCCAGAGCGCTACAACGCCAAGGAAGCCGAGCCCAAGTGGCAGAAGATGTGGAACGAGCACGATCTGTTCCGCACCGAAAACAGCGATCCCCGTCCGAAATATTACGTGCTTGAGATGTTCCCCTATCCATCGGGGCGCATCCATATGGGTCACGTCCGCAATTACGCGATGGGTGATGTCGTTGCGCGCTACAAGCGCGCCAAGGGGTTCAATGTCCTGCATCCGATGGGGTGGGATGCGTTCGGCATGCCCGCCGAAAACGCGGCGATGCAGAACAAGGTCCACCCGAAGGCCTGGACATACGAGAATATCGCCACAATGCGTGGCCAGTTGAAATCCATGGGCCTGTCGCTGGACTGGAGCCGTGAGATCGCAACCTGCGACCCGGCCTATTACAAACACCAACAGCGGCTGTTCATCGATTTCCTTGCCGCCGGGCTGATCAACCGCAAGACGGCGAAGGTCAATTGGGACCCGGTCGATCAGACGGTTCTCGCCAACGAACAGGTGATTGACGGACGCGGCTGGCGCTCCGGTGCCGAAGTCGAGCAGCGGGAACTGACGCAGTGGTTCTTCAAGATCACCGATTTCGCTGAAGATCTTTCCGATCGTCTCGATACCCTCGACCGCTGGCCGGACAAGGTCCGGCTGATGCAAAAGAACTGGATCGGCAAAAGCGTCGGAGCGGAAGTGCGCTTTCCGCTCGCCGATGATTCCGGCACGCTCAATGTCTTCACCACCAGGGCGGATACCCTGTTCGGTGCGACTTTCCTCGTGGTTGCCCCCGAGCATCGGGTGGCTACAAATGCCGCCAAGAACAACCCGGAACTGGCCGCCTTCATCGAGGAATGCCGCAAGGGTGGCGTTTCGGAAGCAGAGGTTGCGACCCGCGAAAAGCTCGGAATGGATACCGGCGCTTTTGCGTTGCATCCCCTGACCGGCGAGAAACTGCCTATCTGGGTCGCCAATTATGTGCTGATCGGCTACGGCGAAGGCGCGATTCAGGCGGTTCCGGCCCACGATGACCGTGACTTCGACTTCGCCCTGAAATACGGGCTGCCGATCAAGCAGGTCATCACCTGGCCGAACAAGCCGGAATGGACCTTCGACGATAAGGTCTGGCAGGACTGGTATTCGGAATATGGCGTCATGACCTTATCAGCGGGCTATGACGGTCTGACGACCGAAGAAGGCGCTGCGAAAGTCACGGAAGCACTGGCGGAAAAACAGCTTGGACAGGAACGGACAACCTATCGTCTGCGCGACTGGGGCATCTCCCGGCAGCGTTACTGGGGCTGTCCTATTCCGGTGATCCACTGTGCCGATTGCGGCGTCGTTCCGGTGCCGAAGGACCAGCTGCCGGTGACGCTGCCGGAGGATATCGAATTCGACAAGCCCGGCAATCCGCTTGACCGGCATCCGACATGGAGACATGTCAATTGTCCGCAATGCGGCGGTAAAGCGTTGCGCGAAACCGATACGATGGACACGTTCGTCGATTCGTCCTGGTATTTCGCGCGATTCACCGACCCGACCCTCACCGAACAGCCGACCGACAAAACCGCTATCGACCACTGGCTTCCGGTGGATCAGTATATCGGCGGTGTCGAGCATGCGATTTTGCACCTTCTTTATTCGCGCTTTTTCACCCGGGCCATGAAAGCCACGGGACACGCCGGCATCGACGAGCCCTTCGCCGGGCTCTTCACCCAGGGCATGGTGGTGCACGAGACCTACAGCGATGCGCAGGGCGACTGGGTTCTGCCCTCGGACGTCAGAATCGAGAGCAACGGCCCTTCGCGCATTGCGAGCCATATCGAGACCGGTGCACCGATCACGATCGGTGAAATTCTGAAAATGTCGAAGTCGAAGAGGAACACCGTCGACCCGGACGACATCATCGGTTCCTATGGCGCCGACACCGCACGCTGGTTCATGCTGTCGGATTCGCCGCCCGAGCGCGACGTGATCTGGTCGGAAGACGGTGTCCAGGGTGCTCATCGCTTTGTTCAAAGGGTCTGGCGACTGGTCTGCACGATTGCAGACGGCATGGAGGCGGGCACCGTCGACAATGCCACTGCCGAATTCGGACCGAGCGGGCTGGCTCTGCGTAAAGCGGCCCACAAGGCGTTGAACCACGTCGGAGAAGATATCGAGCGCCTGCGTTTCAACCGTTGCGTTGCCCATATCTACGAGCTGGCCAATGCTATGACCGATCTACTGGCTACTGCCGGCAAAGCCACTCCGGAGCCGCGTTTCGGCGAGGCGTTGCGGGAAGCCGCAGGGATATTCACCCGGTTGCTTGCTCCGATGATGCCACATCTCGCGGAGGAGTGCTGGCAGACGCTCGGCTTTGACGGCCTCGTGGCGGAAGCGGCCTGGCCGGTGGTCGATCCGACTTTGCTGGTGGAGGACACCATCACGCTGCCGGTCCAGATCAATGGCAAGAAGCGCGCGGATGTCACGGTGGCGCATGATGCAGATGCGGCGACTGTCGAGGCCGCAACCCTTGCGCTGGAAGCCGTTCAAAAAGTGCTGGACGGAAAGCCGCCCCGCAAGATCATTGTCGTACCGCGGAGAATTGTGAATGTCGTCGCTTGACCGCAGAAGCCTGATTCGTCTCGGGCTGGCAGCTGGCCTTTCCCTTGGAGTATCTGCCTGTTTCAAGCCACTCTACGGGCCAACCGCTTCCGGCGAGAATCTTTCTTCAGTTCTTGCCTCCATTGAGGTGGAGCCGATGGCCCTGATGCTGCAACAGGAGGAGCTTGCGCACGAGTTGCGCAGCGAGCTGATCTACCTGCTCAATGGTTCCGGCATTCCTCAGCCCAAACGTTACCGCCTGCGGATGGCCTACAGTCAGAATGCACAATCGCCGATAATCGACGCTGAAACCGGGCGGTCGCTTACAGCAACCCTGACAGGAACCATCGATTTCACCCTTCATGACGCCAAGGACAATATCGTCATGAAGGGCAGGGCCAATGCGATGGTGACTTATGAGCGCCCGGCGCAGCGCTTTGCCAGTGTCCGTGCCAATCGCGATGCCAACCGACGGCTGGCGAAAACTCTGGCGGGGCACATCAAGACGCAGCTGGCAGCGAAGCTGTCCGCCCGCTAGAACGTTTTGCGTTCGATATGAATCGCTGCAACGCCCTAACTTATTGTTAAGACGCATTTTCTTATCGTTTAATCGATACCGATTAAACGGAAAAGGCTCTAAAGCAAGATATGATCGATGTAAGGCGTATCTTGCTCTCTATCTCCATGGTATCGCATCGTTTCTCCCAAAAACCGCTTCCCGATTTTTCGAGCGATGCTGTAGAACAAACTGATGGTAGCACTCAAGGCCAACGAAATTGACGGCTTTCTCCGGCGCAACGCCGCCGGGCAGGCACCTCACTACCCTGTCGTGCTCGTCTACGGACCGGATATCGGTCTCGTCAACGAGCGCGCGAAAGCCATTGCCGAAAAGGCTGCCGACGACCCTGAAGACCCGTTTCAGCTCATTCGTATCGATGGCGACACCATAGCTTCCGATCCGAGACGGCTGGTGGATGAAGCAACCACTGTTGGCCTGTTCGGCGGGCGGCGCACGATCTGGGTAAAGCCTTCCAGCCGGAATTTTGCACCCGGTGTGGAAGCGCTGCTGGCGCTTTCCGATATCGAAAATGCCGTCGTGGTGATCGAAGGCGGCGACCTCGCACGTACAGCGCCTTTGCGGACACTCTGCGAGAAAAACCGCAATGCGCTCGCCATCCCCTGTTACGCGGACAGTGAACGTGATCTGGCGGCCGTTGTTGAAGACATGTTCCGGCAGGAAGGATTCACGTTATCCCGTGACGTTCGACAGGCAATTGTAACCAGTGTCGGCGGTGACAGGCTGGCAACACGTGGTGAACTGGCGAAACTGCTGCTTTATGTTCACGGACGCAACGAAGTAACTCTCGATGATGTCGAGGCCGTGTTGGCGGATGTTTCCAGCCTTGCAATGGACGCCATCGTCGACGCTGCCTTTTCGGGAAACCCCGTCGCTCTTGAGAGTAATTTTCGTCGCCTCGTTGCGGAAGGGGTTCCTGCATCGGTCATTCTCGGCGCAGCCCTGCGTCACGCGCTGGCATTGCTGCAGGCCCGTCTCGACATCGAAGAGGGTCGCCCGGCCTCGGCGGTGATGGAAAGCTGGCGTGGCCTGCATTTCAAACGCAAGGGCCAGGTGGAGCGGCAATTGTCGCGCTGGTCCGCCACCGGCCTACAAACCGCGATTTCCAATCTCCAGGCCAGCCTGCTCGAAACGCGACGCTTTGCGGTGCTGAGCGAGGATATCGGTGGGCGCACCTTGCTGTCGCTGGCAATTCGGCGCGGATGACAGGCGGGAAAAGCACAAGTCAAAAATGCTCTTTTCAAGCAAGTAACTTTTTTAGAACCGGAATTTCAACATTATTTCGTTATGAAAGATAGATTTATCTATTTGATAAATATGTATTTTTAGTGATAGTTCCATAATACTGTTTCACGTGAAACAGCTTTTGAGGCCATTTTGACGTAATTTTACAGCATTCAACCAGATATAATTCAGCACCAAAGCAGCACTTTAGCTGCGCTAAAGGTGAAATAGTGAAGCGTCATGCGGACAGCGATTTCATCGATATCTGGGAAACTTGCTCCAGATATCGATGAATGACGTCTCAGGCAGTGTCCCTCAACCGGCGGCACAGGCCGTCCAGTTGATCGAGCGTCTTGTAGCGGATTCGCAGCTCGCCGCTCTCATTTTTGTGGTTGAGAGAAACGGTGAGACCCAGCACATCCTCGAGAGCACGTTCGAGCGCGCGGGTATCGGCGTCTTTTTCCTCTTTCGGACGGCGAATTTTCTTCACATCACCGGATGCATTGACCTCATCTGCCTGGGCCAGTTTCTCGATCTCGCGAACCGTCAGTCCATCGGCAAGAACTTTCCTGGCGACCAGTTCCGGATCTCGGCAGGAAAGCAGGGCGCGAGCCTGGCCGGCGCTGAGACGGCCATCGACCACCATTTCCTGAAGCGGTGTTGGGAGGTTGAGCAGGCGCACGGTGTTGACGACGTAACTCCGGCTCTTGGCCAGAACCTCACCAAGCTCACCGGTATTATAACTGAACTCGTCCATCAGCCGCTGATAACCGGCGGCCTCCTCGATTGCATTGAGGTCGGAACGCTGGACATTTTCAATGATCGCGTATTCCAACGAGGTCTTGTCGTCGATGTCACAGATGACAATCGGCACCTCATGCAGCCCGGCGCGTTGCGCTGCCCGCCAGCGGCGCTCACCGGCGACAATCTCGTAGGCGTCCGGCATGTTGGGAATAGCACGAACCAGGATCGGCTGAATGATGCCGCGTTGGCGAATGGAATCGGCCAGTTCATCCAGATCGGTATTATCGAAATACTTGCGCGGATTCCGCGGGTTGGGACGCAGGAACTCAATAGCGACCTTGCGCTGACCGGTACCCTTGCGCTCCGCCATTCCGAATTCATCTCCGACATCGCCAATCAATGCCGCCAATCCCCTACCGAGACGCGGCTTGGTTTCCTCAGCCATATAGATTCCCTTTCATGGCTTTTTATTGAGACGTTGAACGTCCGCCTACTACACTCAATCAGGCAGCAGCGCGAAGTGCACGCTCCCGCTGGATTATTTCGGATGCGAGTCGAAGATAGGCCTGCGACCCGGCGCATTTCAGATCATAGAGCAGAACCGGCTTGCCATGGGATGGCGCTTCCGAGACCCGGATATTACGGGGGATCATGGTGTCGTAAACCTTGGCACCCATGAATTCACGCACATCGGCGACAACCTGACCCGACAGGTTGTTACGCGGATCGAACATGGTGAGCACGATGCCATGAATGGTGAGCTTGGGATTAAGATTGGCGCGCACCTGCTCAACGGAAGTGAGAAGCTGGCTTAATCCCTCCAGGGCAAAGAACTCACATTGCAGCGGCACCAGCACCGCATCGGCTGCGGCCAGAGCATTGACAGTCAGAAGGTTGAGAGAGGGCGGGCAGTCGATGAGGATGTAATTAAACCCTTCGGCCAGCTCACCTACCATCGCGTCAATCGCCATACGCAGGCGATGAGCCCGATTGCGCTCCTGAGCGATTTCCAACTCAAGACCAAGCAGATCGAGGGTGGACGGCGCAACGAACAGGCCGGGAACCGCTGTCCCGACAACTGCCTGATGCAGAGGAATTTCCTGGGTCAGCACATGATAGGTCGAGACATGCCGGTTACGCCTGTCAATGCCGAAGCCGGTTGAAGCATTACCCTGGGGATCGAGATCAAGAATAAGTACCTTCTCGCCAATGGCAGCCAGCGCCGTGCCGAGATTGATAGCCGTTGTAGTCTTGCCAACGCCGCCCTTCTGGTTGGCAACGGCAAGAACACGGGGCCTCGCAGGCGCTATACGCCGGGGCTTCTGGTTAAGATCGGTCATCGTGCTCATAGGCTCTATCCGCCTTACGCGCAGCCGGTGCATCAATCAACCAACCACGCCAGAATGTTGTCAGTCAGGTGCAACAGGCGATTTTACAAAAACACTTCGCCTGACGCTCCAACTCAATCATCATAGATCATGAACCTGCGGACGGGAATCGGAACAAAGATAAAATCCATCGGTTCAATGCGTTGTCTACAACCGATGCATTAGCAATATCGGCTGATAACCGATCACCATTCCCCACCTGCATGCTTTTCTTGTCAGGAAGTATGGCGTTTAGCAGATGAAATTCTTACAATTGACGATTCCGGATCAATCCGGCTCGGCAGAATTTCATAATCAAGAACCCAATTCCTTTCTGCTTCAGCCAGCTCTGACGCGACATCGCGGCCTTTGGGAAACAGGCCGATCGTGCCGCTTTCGAACAAGGCTTCATTCCAGGACAGAAGCTGTTCAAGAGATGCCAGAGCGCGGGCTGTCACAACATCCGCATTACCGACCATTTGCGGCAGAACAGCTTCAAGGCGCTCAGCATGAATTGTAGCCGCGGCCTCCGTGAGGCGGGAGACGTGACGAAGGAAGGCGCATTTGCGGGCGTTGCTCTCCACAAGCGTTACTTTAAATCCCGCTTCAGCGCCAAGGATAGCAAGAACGAGGCCTGGGAATCCCGCGCCAGATCCCAGATCGAGCCATGACTTTGCCTGCGGCGCCAGTGCGGCGAGCTGCAAGGAATCCGCAATATGCCGCGACCAGACCTGCTGCAACGTGGAAGGCCCGACGAGATTCTTAATTCTCTGCCAGCGACCCAGTTCCGAGACGAGAATATCCATCCGCTCTGCCGTCTGCGGAGAAACCGCAAAGTCCTCCAATACCCGCTGTCGATCAATATCCGACATCTCAACCTCAGATCAGTGCCATATCCAGCAAAGCACCAAACCGCGTTTTGAGGTTCTCCGCCAGTTCAAAAAGTGTTTCACGTGAAACACTATTATGGAACTAAGACGAATACATATTTTATTTCAATCTATTATAGAGAGAAATAAATTTCAAAAAATTCCGTGAATCTTCGAATATCCCATCCACCAGCGTCATTTCTGATACGGTAATCTGCTGCAGGTAACCGATGGCTTGCTCGTCGGAAGAGGCGGGCATTTCCTTCCTTACCGTCTGGGCCCGAACCTGTTGCGAACCCAAACTGACAACGCATGCAAAGGCTACAGCTGACAAAACTGAGAGTTCAGGCCGCACTCTCGCGCCGCGCCGTTTTGCGGGCGTGGGCGGCGAGGAGGGTGATGGCCGCAGGGGTCATGCCCTCGATGCGGGCGGCCTGGCCGATGGTGGCGGGGCGGACCAGCTCGAGCTTGGCCTTGATCTCGTTGGACAGGCCGGCAAGCGTTGAAAAATCGAGATCGGCATTGATGAGTACCGCTTCATCGCTGCGGTACGATGCGATGTCGGCCTTCTGGCGATCAAGATAAACAGCATAGGTGGCATCCGTCACCAGCCGGTCGGCAAGCTGGTGCGGGACATCATTCATCTGTGGCCACAGACCGGCAAGACGCTGCCAGTCGATCCAGGGGTACGACAGGAGCTGAAAAGCAGAGCGGCGCACACCGTCCTGATTAAGGTCGATACCGGCCTTTGCGGCCTCCTGCGGCGTGACGGAGAGGCTATCCAGCATCTGGCGGGCAGTGGCAAGCTGTTGCTGACGGCTAGCAAAGACATCTGCCCTTTTCGTACCGACGCAGCCCGCCGCAATGCCCTTGTCGGTGAGGCGCTCGTCGGCATTGTCGATTCTCAGGGACAGGCGATATTCGGAGCGCGAGGTGAACATGCGATAGGGTTCGGAGACACCGCGCGTGATCAGGTCATCGATCAGAACACCGATATAGCTCTCGGCGCGATCAAAGGTGACGCCATCGGCACCTGACGCCATCCGCGCCGCATTGAGGCCCGCGACCAAGCCCTGCGCCGCCGCTTCCTCGTAACCGGTGGTACCGTTGATCTGTCCGGCCATGAACAGACCCTGCACCGCTCGTGTTTCCAGCGTGGCTTTCAGGGAGCGCGGATCAATGTAATCGTATTCGATGGCATAGCCGGGGCGAAGCATCTTCACCCGTTCGAGCCCGGGAATGTGGGCGAGCAGGGCGAGTTGAACATCCTCAGGCAGCGATGTCGAAATGCCGTTGGGGTAGACGGTCACGTCATCCAGCCCTTCAGGCTCCAGAAAAATCTGATGGCTGTCGCGATCTGCGAAGCGAACAACCTTGTCTTCGATCGAGGGACAATAGCGCGGGCCGCGGCTGTTGATGTCGCCACTATACATCGGCGCCCGGTGCAGATTGGCGCGGATAAGATCATGACAGGCCTTCGTGGTGCGCGTCACGCCGCATTCGATCTGCGGCAGCGTGATTTTATCGGTCAGGCTGGAGAACGGCACCGGATCATCATCGGCGGCCTGGCGATCCACTGCCGACCAGTCGATAGTGCGGCCGTCAAGGCGGGCCGGAGTCCCGGTTTTCAGGCGACCGAGCGCGAAGCCATGTCGCTCCAGTGTCGCCGACAGGCCGACGGACGGATCTTCACCGACACGACCGGCAGGGATTTTGACCTCGCCGATATGAATGAGCCCGCGCAGAAAGGTACCGGTGGTCAGAACAATCGTACCGGTTCCGAATCGACGTCCGTCATTCAGGATAACGGCAGTGACACGACCATCGACAACCTCGATATCATGGGCTTCACCCTCAATGATCGTCAGGCTATCGGTTGCCGCAAACTCCTGCTGCATCGCGCGGGCATAGAGCTTGCGGTCAGCCTGGGTGCGGGGACCACGTACCGCCGGGCCCTTGCGGCGGTTGAGCAGGCGGAACTGGATGCCGGAACGATCGGCAATACGCCCCATCGTTCCGTCCAGCGCATCGATCTCACGCACAAGGTGCCCCTTGCCGAGCCCACCGATAGCCGGATTGCATGACATGGTGCCGACGGTTGACCATTTGTGGGTGACGAGTGCCGTTCTCGCGCCAAAGCGTGCAGCCGCAGCGGCAGCTTCAGTCCCGGCATGGCCGCCGCCGACCACGATCACGTCATATCCCTGATGGCTTTCGCCCGGCATTGTTCGATCTTTCCGCTTCCGAATCGATTACACCGGACCAGGAAGAGCGTGATACGCCTCATTCAGCAATAACGATCCGACCGTGTCGATCTAGGCCTCAATGGCGGATTCGTCAAATGTGTTTCACGTGAATCACTTTTTTAAAATCCGGCGAACGGAGAGAAGAGCTGGTTATTTGCCATATATCTGCAAGATCAGCTCGGTTGCCCGTCTGCCATCCTCGGCATCGACCAGCGGTTTTCTGCCTTCCCGAACGGACGCCTCGAAATCCCTGATAATATCCTCATGGCGGCTCGTATCGGTTACGACAGCGCTACGTGCGCCATCATCAAGAGGTTTTTCGCTGACAACGGAAGGGTTGGCGACTCCCTCTACCTCCCAGACCGTGATCCGATCATCCGTGGTGGTGAAGGTGCCCTTCTCGCAAATGACTTCCAGACGCGCCGGATAGCCGGGATAAGCGCAGGTCGAGGCGATGATGGTTCCGATCATGCCGTTGCCATAGCGCAGAATAGCGGCGCCGTGATCTTCCACCTCAATTGCATGAGCGAATGTTCCAAGCTGACTCACGACTGTTTCCGGCATGCCGAAGAACCACACATAGGTATCAATGTTATGGGAAGCCTGCTGAATGAACGGTCCGCCACCATCCAGCGCATAGGCGCCGCGATAATCGCCACTGTCGTAATAGGCCTGATTGCGCCAGAACCGGCAGGACAGATCCGCAGAATAGATGCGCCCAAGAACACCGCTGTCGATCACGGCCTTGAGGGCGATATTATCGGGATTGGTGCGACGCTGGTAGGACACCGCCAAAGTAACACCGGCACTTTCACTGGCCTTGATGGCCTGGTCCATCGCTTCCCTTGCAATATCGAGTGGCTTTTCGACCAGAACATGCTTCCCGAGCCCGGCCGCTTCGATAATTCCCCTGTGGTGCAGACCATTCGGGGTCGTGACGATAACGGCATCGAACGGAACCCTGATTTCTTCCAAAGATGATGCACAGAACAAATCAGGAGCAGCACTCGGTCGTCTGCCGCTTCGGGATACGCAACCGACGAGTTCCGCGCCACGGATGTTGGAAAGCGCCCTGACATAGGTGTTACAGATATTGCCGGTGCCGAGGATGACATAACGCATGGAGAGCTCCAAACAACTAAATCTATTATATTTCAATAAATTAACTGATAATTCATTTTCCGATGCAGAACGAGGAAAACAACCGGTCCAGCATGTCCTCGACATCGACACGTCCTGTCATGACACCGCAGGCGCGCGTTGCGAGACGTATCTCCTCGGTTGCCAGCTCCGGCAAACCGTCGTCGGATAACACCTGAATTGCACGACCCAGACAAGCCGCGATATCTTCCATGGCACGGCGATGGCGCTCTCGGGTTATGACTGCGCTGTCGTCTATCATGGCTCTGGCGGCTCGATCTTCCAGACCTCTCAGGAGCTCCGGCAAACCCTCGCCGGTGGCGGCGGATATCGTGTAGTCGGCGGGGATGGCTGCCATGCCGATATCCGCCTTGGTTGCAACCCGGATGACCTCCCGGCCTTCCGGCGGCTGGTCCGTCGCATCACCCGGAGCAACAAGCCACAATACGAAATCAGCAGAGCCGGCCCGCGTCAGAGCCCGAACTACCCCTTCGCGCTCAACGGGATCGGTACTTTCCCGCAATCCCGCCGTATCGACCAGCACCACCGGCAAACCGCCAAGATCGAGCCGCACTTCGATCATATCCCGCGTCGTTCCGGCAACCGGCGATACGATGGCGACATCGCGACGGGCAAGAGCATTGAGAAGCGTTGATTTTCCGGCATTCGGCGCGCCGGCGAGCACAATGGTCAAGCCCTCCCGTAGCCTCTCGCCGACGCGACTTGAAAGTTGGGCCAGGACAGCACTGCGCACTTTCTTTATCAGCACCAGAGTTTGTTCCTCGAAAGCGACAGATGAAAGATCGCCCTCGTCAGAGAAATCCAGCGATGCTTCCATCAGGGCAAGCGCGTCGAGAAGATTCTCCCGCCAGCCTTCCACTGTTTCGCCAAGAGAACCTTCAAGCTGGCGCAGAGCCTGGCGGCGCTGGGCTTCGGTTTCGGCATCAATCAGATCGGCAAGCCCTTCGACCTCGGTCAGATCCATACGACCGTTGAGAAAGGCGCGGCGGGTGAACTCACCAGGCAGGGCGGCTCGGCATCCCGGAAGATCAAGCAGGCAACGCAGAACCGCTAGGCGCACGGCGACACCGCCATGAATCTGAATTTCAGCTTGATCTTCTCCCGTGAAACTTTTCGGGCCCGGCATCCAGATGACGAGGCTCTGGTCAAGTATCTCGCTGCTCTTGGGATCGACAATGTGGCGCAGGCTGGCGCGACGTGGCGACGGCAGAGGCGCGGCAATCGTTTCGAGAATTGTCCGGGTGGCCGGACCGCTGATACGGATCACACAAACCGCGGCGCGGCCCTGACCGGAAGCCGGTGCGAAGATTGTCGCTTGCGATGGGTCGGTCATCCAGCCGGTCTCATGTCGTTTATCTGATCGGTTAGAGTGTTTTGCATTTAATCTGAATCACAAAACACCCTAAACGCGCCTTACTCTAGAACCATAGATGAAAGAAAGCTCCGTTCCAAACAAAACCGGCCGGACGATCAATGCCCGGCCGGTTGTTCCGTATCCGAATCGAATCCTGAAAGATCAGGTGTTCATCGATTCGAAGAATTCGGAGTTGCTCTTGGTCTGACGAAGCTTGTCGAGCAGGAACTCGATGGCATCGACCGTGCCCATCGGATTGAGGATGCGGCGAAGGACATACATCTTCTTGAGCGTATCGCTCGGAACCAGCAGCTCTTCCTTGCGGGTGCCGGAACGGGTGATGTCCAGCGACGGGAAGGTGCGCTTGTCGGCAACCTTGCGATCAAGAATGATCTCGGAATTGCCGGTGCCCTTGAATTCCTCGAAGATAACCTCGTCCATGCGCGAGCCGGTATCAATCAGCGCAGTGGCGATGATGGTCAGTGAGCCACCTTCCTCGATGTTGCGGGCCGCGCCGAAGAAGCGCTTCGGGCGCTGCAATGCATTCGCATCGACACCACCGGTCAACACCTTGCCCGATGAAGGTACAACGGTGTTGTAGGCGCGACCAAGGCGGGTGATGGAATCGAGCAGGATGACCACATCGCGGCCATGTTCGACCAGTCTCTTCGCCTTCTCGATCACCATTTCGGCAACCTGGACGTGACGTACCGCCGGTTCGTCGAAGGTTGAGGAAACAACCTCGCCCTTAACGGAACGCTGCATGTCGGTCACTTCCTCGGGACGCTCATCGATCAGGAGAACGATCAGGTAGCATTCCGGGTGATTGGCAGTAATCGACTGGGCAATGTTCTGCAGCAGAACGGTTTTACCGGTCCGTGGCGGCGCAACGATCAGGGCACGCTGACCTTTGCCGATCGGGGCGACGATATCGATGATGCGGGCCGAGAAATCCTTCTTGGTCGGATCTTCGATTTCAAGACGGAGGCGTTCATCCGGGTAAAGCGGCGTCAGGTTATCGAAGTGAACCTTGTGACGGATCTTTTCCGGATCTTCGAAATTGATGGTGTTGACTTTGAGAAGGGCAAAATAACGCTCCCCTTCCTTCGGCCCGCGAATCGGGCCCTCGATGGTATCGCCGGTGCGAAGGCCGAAGCGGCGAATCTGGGACGGCGATATATAGATATCGTCCGGACCCGGCAGATAATTGGAATCGGATGAACGCAGGAAGCCAAAGCCATCCTGCAGAACTTCCATGACACCGGCGCCGATGATTTCAACATCCTTGGCGGCCAAGCGTTTCAAAATGGCGAACATCAGCTCCTGCTTGCGCATGATGCTGGCATTTTCAACTTCCAGCTCTTCGGCGAAGGCAAGAAGTTCTGTGGGCGATTTGCCCTTCAAATCCTGAAGTTGGATTTCCCTCATTGGGGGGAACACTCTCAAATAATAGTGATTGATGGAAAAACTGTGGAAGTACGGTCGTCGTGCGCGATGTCTACGACACGAATGCAACAGCAGCTAATAAGCTCAGCCCGTTACGCTCGACCTTTTAGGAGGGAATCGAGAAATAGCGCGTTTCATTTCCCAACTCAAGGGGAACCGCGAGAGAAAACGACCTTAACCTGAAATAATCCTCAAAACGATAATTACCAGGGCTTCACGACAACCAGAATAACGATACCGATCATCAACAGGGTCGGAACTTCGTTCATGATCCGGAAAAACTTCGCAGAATGGGTGTTCCTGTCCTCGGCAAAGGCTTTGAGCCAGCGCGAGTAAAGGCCATGCATTCCTGACAGAATAAGCGCCAGGGTCAGTTTGGCGTGGAGCCATGGCGAGGAAAACCAGCCGCCATCCCATGCAAGGTAAAGCCCGAGAATCCAGGCGGTCACTATCGCCGGATTGATAATCGCCTTAAAAAGACGACGTTCCATAATCTTGAAGGTTTCAGATTGCTGTGAGCCTATCGGAGCATCGCAGTGATAAACGAACAACCGCGGCAGATACAACATTCCCGCCATCCAGGCGATGACTGCAATGACGTGAAAAGCTTTTAACCAAAGATAAAGCAACGCCTGAATACCCCCACCATGACAGCCAGTCCTTCCGATAACGGTTCAGGAATGAAAGCGATTTGCTTTAACGCACAATCGAGCAAAAAAAATCCCCCGACACAGGTCAAAACCAGGAGGGGGAATTTTCATGAGCTTTTTCAGAGCGCGCGAACCTGCTTTACCAGTTCCTCGACATGAGCAACCGGTGTCTGCGGCACGATGCCATGACCCAGATTGAAAATATGGGGGCGATTGCGAACCGCGTTGCGGATTGTTTCCACGCCCTGTTGCAGAGCCTTACCACCAGCCACCAGAGCCAATGGATCAAGATTTCCCTGGGTTGCAACGTTTCCGAACGTATCTGCATTGATCACTGCCGGGTTGATACTCCAGTCGAGAGCAATCGCATCGGCAAATCCAGCCTCGGCCAGTCGCTGTAGGTTGGCGCCACCACCCCGCACAAAGACAATGACCCTCGCCTCGGGCCTTACTGTTTTCAGACCTCTGACAATCCGGCCAATCGGTTCCAGAGACAGCCTGTCAAACAAGGCGGGTGGCAATGCCGCCCCAAAACTCTCGAATATCTGAACAGCTTCGGCACCGGCATCAATCTGGCGGACGAGATAGGAAATCGAGGCATCGATCAGTCTCCCGATCAGCGCGTCCATAAAATCCGGATCCGTATAGGCAAGGATTCGCGCCGGAGCCTGATCCGGTGTTCCCTTTCCGGCAACCATATAGCTTGCCACTGTCCACGGAGCACCACAAAAACCAAGCAGCGTGGTTTCCTTCGGCAGGGATGATTTTAATATATCCAATGTCTCGAAAACCGGATCCAGTCGCTGTAACGGCAGCTCATCGGCCAATTTGCCAAGATCACTCATGGAGAGAACCTGTTCGAGCTTCGGCCCCTCGTTTTCGACGAATTCAACTTTCAGTCCCAGTGCATCGGGAACAACCAGAATGTCGGAAAACATGATCGCGGCATCGAAACCAAAACGCCTTATCGGCTGAAGCGTGACTTCGGCGGCCAGTTTCGGTGTGTAGCACAGTTCGAGAAAACCTGAGACACCGCTGCGGACCTGTCGATATTCCGGCAGATAACGGCCAGCCTGTCGCATGATCCAGACGGGTGGTGGCCATACTGCATGACCATTCAGCACCTGCATGATCTTCTTCTGTGCGGAGTTGGTCACAGGGGTCTCCTCTAAAATAAAAAATGAAAGATAAGAGAGTCTGTTGTTGTTGTTAGTAAGTGAATCACGGAGCTGCAAATGTGTCCACAGACCATCCACATGTGCGCAAAGAGCCGGATTTTTCTAAGCTATCCGTCACTATGTCGCAATCGTTAAGAATTTATTAAAGGTTAACAAAACCCTAATGCCGATTCAGGAATGGAACTTTAAAATCGTTAATTCGATTCATGCCGGATTCTCCCAAGGATCACCGAATCGTTGTCCTCGTGCCTCGTGCCTGTTGATGAATTTCTTTGTCTTCCACAGCCGCCGGAAATGAGAATAAAAGAGAGTTGAGTTGTCCACATCAGTCCCGTCAGGGCTGTGTATGAAGACATCTCACATACAGAAAGACGATTTCTTTCGAAGGATCAATGCTTTGTCACGTAGCTTCTTTCACATCCATCTGGTTTCGGATTCAACCGGTGAAACGCTGATCACCGTCGCCCGCGCCGTTGCAGTCCAGTACGAGGGCGTCTCCGCGATTGAGCATGTCTATCCGCTGGTTCGTTCAAAACATCAGCTTGAACGGGCGCTTGCCGAGATAGAGGCCGCACCTGGTATCGTTCTCTATACCCTGGTCGAGAAGGAACTGATCGAAAAACTGGAAGAAACATGCCGCAACAATGGTTTGCCGTTTCTCTCGGTGCTGTCGCCGGTCCATTCCCTGGTGCAATCCTATCTCGGTGCTTCCGCCAGCGGTCGTACCGGCGCCCAGCATGTGCTCAATGCAGAATATTTCAAACGCATCGACGCGATGAATTTCACGCTGCTCCATGATGACGGCCACCTGCCGGACGATATCGAGCAGGCCGACATCTTGCTGCTTGGCGTCAGCAGAACCTCGAAGACGCCTACATCGATCTATCTCGCCAATCGTGGTTTGAAGACGGCCAATATTCCACTGGTTCTGAATGTGCCGTTGCCGCCGGTGGTGGAACAGGCGCGGCGTCCGCTGATTATCGGTCTGGTGGCGACTCCTGAACGAATTGTCCAGATCCGGCAGAACCGGCTTCTCAGCCTTAATGCCGATGAAGATACGGATTATGTCGATCGCGATGCCGTTGCCGAGGAAATTGCCGAATCAAGACGGCTTTTCGCCCGCAACAAATGGCCGGTCATCGACGTGACCCGACGTTCGATAGAGGAAACCGCAGCGGCGATCATCGATCATTATCGTGAGCATCGGATGAGAGATATCGCTCTTTAGAGCCTTTTACGTTCCATATGATTCAGAACGCCGTCGATTACCGGCAAGATGGACGATAATCGACGGCTTCACCTGAAAATCACGTTCCCATCATCTGGAAGAACTGCCTGTTCCAGTCGCTAGGAGATTGGCAAGTTCTATTGGGAAAGGAAATACGATTGTCGAGTGACCTTCTGCGGCAATCACGTTTAGAGTGCTCAGATAACGCAACTGCATGGCCTCGGGCTGCTGGGCCAGAATCTGGGCTGCTTCGAGCAATTTTGCCGCTGCCTGCTGCTCCCCTTCGGCATTGATGACCTTGGCACGCCTTTCCCGTTCGGCTTCAGCCTGACGGGCGATTGCCCGGATCATCGATTCGTTGATGTCTACGTGCTTGATCTCGACGGTTGCGACCTTGATGCCCCAGGCATCAGTCTGAACATCCAGTATTTTCTGAATATCTTCATTGAGCTTGTCCCGCTCCGCCAGCATTTCATCGAGGTCGTGCTTGCCCAGCACCGAACGCAGGGTCGTCTGGGCAAGCTGGCTCGTCGCCGCCATGAAGTCCTCGACCTGGATCACGGATCTTTCCGCATCAAGAATCCTGAAATAGATCACCGCGCTGACCCGGACCGAGACGTTGTCGCGGGAAATGACATCCTGACTCGGCACGTCAAGCACACGCGTCCTGAGATCGACCCGCATCATCTGCTGAGCATAGGGAACGAGCAGGATCAGGCCCGGGCCCTTGACGCCCGTGAAGCGACCAAGGGTGAAGACGACACCGCGTTCATACTCCCGCAATATCCTGATCGCATAAGCGATGATAACGAGCAGGATTATGATGGCAGCAAGATAAGGGACGAGATTTCCAACGATGGCCATGATCTTTCCTCCATCTATCCCGGACCTTGCGTTCTAACCGGACCGCAAGCTGTTCCATCGGAAATCCGGGTCCGCTATACGCGGCGGGCCACTTCAAGTATCAATCCGGTGCGACCGATAACCGTTATGTCTTCCCCTGCGGCGAGAGGTTCGGCGCTGATCGCCTTCCAGCGCTCTCCGCGCGCGACGACATATCCCGTGATACCGGTCCAGCTATCGACCTTGCCCGATATGCCGATCATCTGTTCCGCACCGGTTACCACCTCACGCCGACGCGAAACGAGGGCCAGACGAGCCACCAGCAGGCTGAAAGCAAGGCTGGCGATCGCGATGCCCCCAAGAACCGACCATGACACCCGCAGGCCAGGTATATCGGTGTCAAACAGGATGGCTGCACCCAGCACCAGCGCGATGCCGCCACCGACCCCGAGAGCGCCGAATGAAGGAGAATGAGCCTCCGCCACCATCAGCACGGCACCAAGTGCGATCAGACCGAGACCGGCATAGCTCACGGGCAGAATCGCGAGTGCATAGAGACCGAGTAGAAGACTGATGCCGCCGATGGTGCCCGGCAGAACTGTTCCAGGCGCTAGAAATTCGAAGATCAGGCCATAGATGCCGATTATCATGAGAATGAGTGCTATGTTCGGATCGGTTATCACGGATAGCAGGCGGGTTCGCCAATCGGGTAGAAAATCCTCGACGGTGAGACCGGCGGTGTCCAGCTGGACATCCGCCTGACCGACCCGGACAACACGGCCATGAGCCTGTTTCAGCAGATCATCGATGGTCGGGGCAATGAAATCTATGACCTTTTCGCGGGCTGCGGCTGTCGCCGAAAGGCTTGCGGCTTCACGCACCGCACGCTCTGCCCACTCGACATTACGACCGCGTAATTCGGCCAGACTGTGTATGTAGGCTACGGCATCGTTTATCATCTTCGCTTCGCTGGCATTATCCGGCTTTTTGTCGCTATCCTTGCGGGCGTCGGAGCTGTCTCCGCTGTTCTTGTCGCCGCCGCCGGTTGAACCTGCGCCGATGGCGATTGGAGTTGCTGCGCCGAGATTGGTGCCCGGCGCCATCGCTGCGATATGGCTTGCGTAAAGTATATAGGTGCCGGCGCTGGCGGCTCTTGCCCCGCCGGGCGCCACGAAACCTGCAACAGGCACGGGGGAATCGAGGATTGCGCGAACGATGTCACGCATGGAGGTATCGAGGCCGCCGGGAGTGTCCATCCGGAGGACGACCATGGATGCATGACGTTCACGCGCCGATTGAAGACCACGCTTCACGTATTCGGCGGTCGCCGGACCGATAGCGCCGTTTATATGCAGAACAACAGCTACTCGCTCGGCTGCGCGCACGGATGGGGAGGAAAGTGCGAACGCCGACACCAATATAAATATGAAGAAGAGGATTCGGGACATTCGTCGTCAAAACCTCGGGAGTTCCATCTGCAAGTATAACTGAACCTCGAAGAAAAGTGCAGGCAGAAAAGACGTTCACTCTTTACATCATCCGTCCGCCATTTCCTGAAATCGATGCTTTTTTCAATATCTTCCGATATATGTCAGAACCTTTGAAAGGGTATGGCGGGCTTGCGGACCGACGAGGGCCCGTTCAAAGCAACGAAGATCTCCGGAAAATAAATATTCCCCAGTCAGCTACCGGTAGAGAAGTCGCGGCCAAGAAAACACATCCGATGACCTTCTGGAACGTTGTTCCATTTCTATTTCTTTAGTTCTATTTTCACTTCCGCTTTCAGAAATTGGTTTCTGCCCGGCGGAAAGTGGCTTAGATGAAGGTGCGTTTCCTTGGAAACGTGCCCTTATGCATGTGGAAATGCAGTGACACGTGCTCTCGGGGTCAGCTTTTTCTCTTCTGTTGGACGGGGTAACATGAGTGCCATCCGCAAAGCCTTCGTAATGGGGTACCCGATCGCCCATTCGCGGTCTCCGGTGATCCATAATTATTGGCTCAAGCATTACAATCTCGAAGGCTCGTATGAGCGGATCGGCGTTGCGCCGGAGGATTTTACCAACTTTATAGCCGGCCTGAAGGACAATGGGTTTGTCGGTGGCAATGTGACGATGCCCCACAAGGATGCCGCCTTCGCCGCGGCGGAAGTCACGACCGAACGTGCGAGACTGCTTCGGGCAGTGAATACGCTGTGGTTTGAAAATGGCGTGCTGCACGGGGATAATACCGATATCATCGGATTTACCGGCTGCATCGAACAAATTCTCGGCAAGAACTGGCATCACGGGGTTGAAACAGCGCTGGTGATAGGCGCCGGCGGTGCGGCCCGTGCGGTGGTGATGGGCCTGCTCGGATATCCAGGTCTCAAGGTCAGGATCGTCAACCGAACCAGCGACAAGGCTGACGATATGACAATCTTCGATCGCGAACGGATTGCAACGGCGTCCTGGGATGACCTTGCAGATGAAGTGGCGGGAGCCGGGTTGATCGTGAATACCACATCCCTTGGCATGACCGGATATCCGCCGCTGTTGCTGGATTTTGCACGCAGTTGCCCGGACACGATTGTTGCCGATATCGTTTACGTGCCGCTGATGACGCCGCTCCTCACGGCTGCGGAAGACCACGGCTTGCGCATCGTCGACGGACTGGGCATGCTGTTGCATCAGGCAGTGCCGGGGTTTGCCCGCTGGTTCGGGGTGACGCCGGAAGTGACGCCGGAACTCAGGGAGGCAGTCTTGCGGGATCTTAAGGAGCGCGGATGACATTCATCCTCGGTCTGACCGGCTCGATCGGCATGGGCAAGACCGCAACCGCCGGATTGTTTCGTGATCTTGGAATCCCGGTTCACGATGCCGATGGTGCGGTCCATCTGCTTTACCGGACGACGGCGGTTCAGCCCATTGCAGCGCTTTTTCCGGCTGCCATCGTCGCTGGCGTTGTCGATCGCAAGCTTCTGGGTGCGGAGGTTCTGAACGATCCGGAAAAACTGCGCCTGCTCGAATCAGTGGTTCATCCGCTGGTGCGGCGGATGGAGCAGGAGTTTCTGCAAAAGGCTTTGGCAAAGCGTGCGGCGCTTGCCGTGCTCGATATTCCCCTGCTTCTGGAAACCGGAGGTGAGGAAAGATGCGACGCGGTTATCGTTGTCAGTGCATCTGCTTTTATCCAGAAGGAGCGCGTTCTGGCACGGCCAGGCATGAGCGAGGAAAAGTTTGCCTCAGTCCTCGCGCAACAGATGCCCGATGAAGAAAAGCGACGACGAGCGCATTTCGTTGTGGACACCGGCCGCGGCTTTGCTGACGCGAAGCGTCAAGTACGCTCAATCATCCGTTGTCTCGCCGGACGTCCCGGCAGGCATATGGCACCAATAAACCAGTCAGGACCGGATGATGTTGCGTGAGATCGTTTTCGATACGGAAACCACAGGCGTTCAGGCGAATAGCGGTGACAGGCTTGTCGAGATCGGCTGTGTCGAGCTTCTCAATCACATTCCGACCGGCAAGAATTTCCACGTCTATATCAATCCGGAACGAACGATGCCGGTGGAGGCCTTCAACATTCACGGGCTTTCCGAGGAGTTTCTGGCTGACAAGCCGTTATTTGCAGCCATTGCCGACGAGTTTTGCGACTTCATCGGCGACAGCCGCCTGATCGCCCACAATGCCACCTTCGATATCGGGTTCCTGAACGCCGAATTTACCCGCACCGGACATCCGTCCCTTTCCATGAGCCGGGTGCTGGATACCTTGATGCTCGCCCGGCGCAAGCACCCGGGGTCACCCGCCTCGCTCGATGCCCTGTGCTCGCGATACGGCATCGATAACTCACGCCGCACCAAGCACGGCGCTCTTCTGGATGCTGAAATTCTCGCCGAAGTGTATATGGAGCTCATCGGCGGCAGGCAGGCGGATCTCGGTCTCGGCTCGGTTGCAAGCCGGGCGCGGAATCTTGCCGCAAGTTCTGCAAAGGCCAATGCCTCACGGGCAAAGAGAATTTTTGTACCTCGCATTAGCGAGGAAGAACTGGGCCGGCATAAGGCGTTCATCGCCAAGATGGGCGAGAAGGCGATCTGGCAGGATTATCTGCCGGAGGAGCCGTCGGAGACGGCTTGATAAAGGCGAGGCGCAAAATGAAAAAGACTCTGCTCTTTGTTTGCGTATTGCTGACAGGCGCTATTGTCACGAGCGGCTTTTTCTGGATCGACCAAAGTAAAGCGATTGCCGGTGACCGGATTGAAAGCCGCCGGCTCAATGGTCAGATTTTTGTGCGTGGGCAGATCAAGCTTGACGATGTCGTGGCAATCAGAGCCGCAGGTTACCGTACCCTGATCAACCTGCGCCCCGATAACGAGGCCCGGGACCAGCCCCTGGCATCAGATATTGCCGAAGCGGCCGGAAGGGCGGGGCTGAAATTCACATCCATTCCGGTGCGGCCTGGAACCATTCCTGAGGAAGCTGTCATGGCTCTGACGAAGGCGTTGCAGGATGCCGACGGTCCGGTGCTGCTTTATTGCCGCAGCGGGTCGCGGGCAGCCCGAACCTGGGCACTCGCGGAAGCGTCACGCCCCGGCGGCGCGACAGTCGATGCCATCCTGGATTCCGTGAGGTCTGTGGGGCAATCGGCGGACGATCTCAAAGCGGCCATCAATCAGCGCATTGCAAACCGCCCGACGATCCCAAAGTGATGCAACACTCTAATTAATACAGTTAAATGGAAAACCGGTTGCCCAGCAAATACCGGCTTGTGCGCCAGGCCAGCGGCACAACCGTCAGCATCGCCAGACAGAAAGCTGCCGGAGCGTAAATGGTCGCATAACCTACAAGAAATGGCTCGAGCTGAACGAGAAGTAGAAACGTCAGAGCCAGCGCGCATGCCGTCAGCGCGGACAAAGCGGTGATGAAGCGTAGCATTCCCAAAGCTCCCTTGCGGCCGGAGGCCGGTGGGTTCAGTTTTTTTAAGCCTGAGGGAAACCATATTCTGATGTGAGTCGCATCCTATTTCGGATGGGACGGGGAATAAAAAACCCGGAGCGAATGACCGCTACCGGGTTTTTCCATATTATAAGGACGTTTGCTTCTACGATGCTAGCGGAGCGTTGCCGCGTTCCTGAGCCGCCTGCATTTCGGCGGCCTTCTGGCGATACAGGGCGACGAAATCGATCGGGTCGATATAGAGCGGCGGGAAGCCGCCATTGCGAACCGCATCGGCAACGATCTGGCGCGCGAACGGGAACAGCAGGCGCGGGCATTCGATCATCAGAACCGGGTGAACCTGATCCTGCGGAATGTTCTGCAGGCGGAAGACACCGGCATATGTGAGATCGAACGCAAACAGAACGTTTTCACCAAGCTTGGCACTGCCTTCGAGCTTCAGGTCGATCTCGAAATCGCTTTCGGCGAGCTGGCTGAAATCGACATTGACCTGAATGGAGATTTCCGGTGCGCTGTCCGGGGGGGTCTGAAACGAGCGTGGCGCATTCGGGTTCTCGAACGAGAAATCCTTGGCGTATTGGGCGAGCGCGTTCAGCGACGGGGTGCTTTCGGCATTCTGAGCATTGTTGGGCGCCGTATTTTCGGCCATCGTCAACTCCTGGAAAAACGGAAATCGGTAACGCGAGTGAACCGGAACATATCGCTCTTCTGGTGAAGCACTCTATGTTCCAAGGTCTAATTAACTGTTATTGCACCGCTTTTTTTGAAGAACGGCTCTTATCCTTCTGAGCGATGCTCTGATGCGCCATAAATGACGCAAAATATGAGTTTTTTCAACTCTATGCTTTGAATTATAGCTTTTTGTGCTCGCAGGGTAACAGGATTCATTTTCAGGCTATTCAACTCTGTTGCCTTGAGCTGCGATTTTTTATCGTAAAGCTTAACTACGCCTTTAAAATATTGATATATTTAATGTTTTATCACAATCTGGAGCCGGAGTTAAGGAGAATACCGTCCGGTGAGCCGGGATACCAGCAAGCGCGGTTTTTTCCTGCATAAGGATACGCCGAAGGCACGGGGCAATTAATTCCGACAATTTCCATTTCATGAAAATCCGCGATGAATCGCGATTGTTGCAAAAATAACCATTTAATCATAATTACATAGAAGGCGTATTCTGCTGCTTCGGCACTGATGGCCATGGCGAAGATGTCGTTTTCACCCGTCAGGCGGCAAAAAAACGATGTGCTATGGCTCTCTTGTCCATATCTAGCTGTGGATGTTACGAACCTCGCACCCCATATGCAGGGTACAGAATGACGGTTTCAACGGAAGCACGATGGCGTGATGGAGGCGTATTAGCCAATATTGCTGCTATTGGTGCAACCAATGGAAGCGTACAATCCAGGATTGAACAATCGGAAGACGCCGGATCGGATTGATGATGCAAGACGTTTTTGATCTCAAGACACTGATTTTCCTGTGTCTCGCAGTGTTTGTCATTTGGAAGCTGAGGTCGGTGCTCGGCCAGAAGACCGGAAGTGAGCAGCCCCCTGCGGATTTTGCCAACAAGGATGTCCAGCCCGGCTCGCCGCGTGATTCCTGGCAGAACCAGTCGCGCGACCGTCAGGCAGGTGACAGTGACACGGTCATCGCCTTGCCGCCGCGACAGGCAGCGCAGCAGAAGCCCGTAGAGTTGTCCAGGGATCGCTGGAAAGGCATCGCCGAAATCGGTACGCCGCTGGCCGACACCCTTGATCGCATGGTCGCTCTTGAGCCGATTTTCGATCCACGGACATTTCTCGAGGGCGCCAAGGTAGCCTACGAAATGGTCGTGACAGCGTTTGCCAGGGGTGAAAGACAGGAACTGAAGGACTTGCTCACCAAGGACGTTTACGCCGGCTTCGAGCAGGCGATATCAGACCGCGAAAAAAGGGGCGAGAAGGTGGAGACGACCTTCGTGTCGATCGACAAGTCGGAGCTGCAAAGCGCCGAACTGGTAGGCAGCGACGGGCAGTTGACCGTTCGATTCGCCTCGAAATTGATCACGGCAACGCGCAACGCCCAGGGGCAGATCATCGACGGTTCCGCAGAGACGGTGATCGATGTGGTTGATATCTGGACATTCGCACGCAAGCTCGGCACGAACGATCCAAACTGGCTGCTGGCAGCGACGGAAAGCGGGCAGTGAGCCATTGACCATTGAATGACCTATCGGCGATAACGGGCAGCACTCCACGCCGCATCTGGCGCTTTCTCGGGATATTCTGTTTTGCCATGGCCATCATTCATAGCCCGGCATTGCCCCTTCGGGCTGGGGGAACGCCGACATTGGCGAAGCAGACATTTTCCTCGCTGAAGGGGTGGGCGCAGGATGACCACGAGGCTGCTTTTCAGGCCTTCTTGAAAAGCTGCGAAGCTCTCCATTCGGGCAAGCCGGCGCTGCGCCCGGCGCAGGAGATGGATAGGCTTCTTGCCGCCATCTGCGGGCGCGCTTCCGCGATTGAGCCGGACAGGGATAGCGCGCGGAGATTTTTCGAGGATGAGTTCGAGCCGTGGCGCATCGTCACCGAGAACGGCACGGGGCTTCTGACGGGCTATTATGAGCCGGAATTCCAGGGCTCTCTCCAGAAAACAAACGAATTCAAAGTGCCGCTTCTGGCACGGCCTGATGATCTGGAAACGATTCCGGCAGGAGAGACCCGGCCGGGAATAGATACCGGGTTGCAGGCGGCAAGGAGATTGTCGACCGGGTTTGAACCTTATCCCGAGCGCGGAGCAATCGAAGACGGCGCCCTGGGTGACAAGGCAAGACCGCTGGTTTTCCTGCGTCGGCCAAGCGAGGCCTTCATCATCCACGTTCAGGGCTCGGCCCGTATTGCGCTAGCCGGCGGTGACGTGGCGCGCGTTGCCTATGCCGGGCGAAATGGCCAGCCTTATACATCGATCGGGAGACTCCTGATCGAGCGTGGCGCCATCGCGCCAGACGATATGAGCCTGGAGCGGCTGATGGGGTGGCTCGATGATCACCCGGAACAGGCGCGAAGCCTGATGCACGAGAACAAATCCTATATATTCTTCCGGATTGCGGATGAACTCGGGCCAGAGGAAGGCCCTGTCGGTGGAGCGGGGACAGCTCTCGTTCCGGGAAGAAGCCTGGCGGTTGACCGCAGGTTCTGGAGCTACGGCCTGCCGTTCTGGCTGGACGGACAATTGCCGGTTCAGGAGGGACAGGACGAAAAGCTGCATCGGCTGATGATAGCCCATGACACCGGCTCGGCCATTCTCGGTCCGGCCCGCGGCGATTTCTTTTTTGGCTCCGGCGCGGCGGCCGGGACGAAGGCCGGCTTACTGCGCCACCAGACTCGATTCACGGTGCTGCAACCAAAAGGCTGGCAACCGGGAAAGCCTGACAGGCCATGACCAGGAAGGCCAGAAAACGTACCCTGTCGCGTGAGGAGCACTGGCTTTGGGCCAGGGTCACCGACAACTACAAGCCGCTCAAGGGCAGGCCGTTGTTTCTCCAGCAGTCGCCTGGCGAGCCCGTACCCCCACCAGTGCCTGAAAAGGCTCCGAAGAACGATGTGCTGGCGGCATTGAAGAAATTTTGCGCCAGCCCGGTCAAAGCCGAAAACCCGGCAAAAGCTTCAACCGCCCGGACAAAGGCGAAGGAGCCGAAAGCGCCGCCGCCGCTGGTGCCTATGGAGCGCAAGACGTTGCGCGCAGTGCGGCGTGGTTCCCGCAAGGTTGACGGTGTTATCGATCTGCACGGCATGTATCAGAGCCAGGCGCATTTTGCGTTGCTCTCATTCCTGCGTCAGTCGCAGGCGAGGGGGGCCAACCTCGTGCTGGTGATAACCGGCAAAGGAGAATATGATTCCGCTTATCGTGGGCCAGACGAACGTGGTGTGCTGCGGCGGGTCGTGCCGCAATGGCTGCGACTGCCGGATGCCCGTTTGATGGTGGTCGGCTTTGACGAGGCGTCACAGCACCATGGCGGTTCAGGAGCTTTGTATGTTCGGCTTCGACGACACAAAAGCGGATGAAAAGGCGGCTCGCCGTCTGGATAGAAAAAACCGTGGCGTTCCTGAACATGTGACGCCTCTCGGCGAACTGGTGCGGGACTTACGTCGGGAACGGAATCTGCCGCTGAAAGACATGGCCGATCATCTCGGTGTATCGCCTGCCTATCTTTCGGCCCTTGAGAAGGGTCAGCGCGGCAAGCCGACCTGGGCCTTGATTCAGGGTATGCTGGCCTATTTCCACATCATCTGGGACGAAGCGGACGAACTGGTGCGGCAGGCGCAGTTGTCCGACCCAAAGGTGAAGGTCGATACAACGACTTCAAGTGCCCGTGCAACGCTCTTCGCCAACCGCCTGGCCAGCGAGATTCATAATCTCAACGAAGCCGATATTGATGCCCTCCTCGGCATTCTCGACCAGGCCAGAGCAAGAAAAAGAGGCATGCGGAGCGATTACGACACCTGAAGTGTTTGCGCTCAACATCTTGACACTGGATTGCCCTGCTTCTGATGAAAGCCTTGCAGACAATCTTTTCCGTGCCAAAACCGGCAACGGTTCGCCAATGCGGCTTAAAGGCGCTGCAAGAGTGTTTTTCCGCCGGGCTCCTTGACCGCGCAGGCTCGCAATGCCACATGCCGACCACTATCAACCACAAGGCAGCCTTCTCTCATGTCACGCAGACCTATCGATGTTTTGACCCTCGGCAACGCCATTGTCGATGTGCTTGCTCCTACCGAGGATGCATTTCTGGTGGCACAGAAGCTCGCCAAGGGGTCGATGCGGCTTATCGACGAAGCGCGTGCGGAAGAGCTTTATCGCGTGATGGGGCAGGTCACGATCATGTCCGGCGGTTCCGCTGCCAATACTGCCGCCGGCGTCGCATCTCTCGGCGGCAAGGCTGCTTTCATCGGCAAGGTACGCAATGATGAGCTCGGTGAGCTTTACGCCCGCGACCTGGTGGCCATCGGCGTGAAGTTCGACGTTGCCCCGGCAACCGAAGGCCCGGCAACGGCAAGAAGCTTCATTCTGATTACGCCGGATGGCGAGCGCACCATGAACACCTATCTCGGTGCGTGCCAGAACCTGACGCCGGACGATATCAAGCCGGAGATCGTCAAGGCGTCTTCCGTGATCTATCTGGAAGGCTATCTGTGGGATCCGCCGCTGGCCAAGGAGGCTTTCCGCAAGGCTGTCGAGATCGCCCATGAGGATGGCAACAGAATTGCCATGACGCTCTCCGACACGTTCTGTGTCGACCGTTACCGCGACGAGTTCCTGACCCTGATTCGCGATGGAAGCATCGATATCCTGTTCGCCAACACGCACGAACTGCGCAGCCTTTACCAGACCGCCAGCGAAGAGGCGGCCCTGGAAGCTTTCCGCGAAGAAAGGGTGCTTGGCGTCATCACCCGTTCGGAACAGGGCGCCCTGGTGGTGATGCATGGTGAAACCAGATCGGTTCCGGCTCACACGGTGGATCGTGTTGTCGATACCACCGGAGCCGGAGACCTGTTCGCAGCCGGATTCCTGACCGGTCTGACGCAAGGCCGTGATCTGCTCGATTGCGCCCGTCTTGGCGGGCTCGCAGCAGCCGAGGTAATCAGCCATGTCGGACCGCGCCCGCAGGTTTCCCTGAAGGATCTGGCGCAACAGAATGCGCTGCTCGACTGATTTTCAGAGCCTCGGTTATTAATTTTGAAACGCCGTGCACAGCTTGCGCGGCGTTTCGTTTTCAAAGGGCAGACTATCGACAGGCACTTGGCGGCTGTGTTTCGGAAAAAGCATGTGCTTTGCGGCTATCGCCAGGCGCCTCCTGCCTTTCATACAATCCGTAATCACGAAGAACCTGTGCGACACGAAGTCGGTAGTTGCCGAGCACGCCGTTTCGTCCGAGTGACTGCGTTGCGCGATGGGAGGGCTGATTGCGCCATTTTTGGACAGCGCCTTCGTCCCGCCAGAAAGATAGCGACAGGAGTTTTTCCGGATCGACGAGGCTCTGGAATCTTTCAATGGAAAGAAAGCCGTCGATGTTATCGAGATCGGCGCGGAGGGCTGCGGCCAGATCAAGGTAATGCTGTCGTTCTCCCTCGGCGGGCCAGACTTCGAAAATGACCGCTATCATGGCCGGATCAGCTTTGAATGGGGTGCCGATGCGAGGCGAAGGAAAAGTCGGTCCTCGCGACGGATGAATTGTTCTTTCCTGGCAAATTCATAATTCGACCGTCCTGCAGAATCTGCGGCAAGCCGCGCACGATACTTTTCATACTCAGCAAGGTTATCGATGCTGTAGACGCCGTAAGCGACGCTACTTGCTCCCTCATGGGGTGCGAAGTAACCGATGAGATCGGCGCCGCAGCGTGGAATGGCCTCGCCCCAGACACGGGCATATTCTTCAAAGGCATCAGCCTTGAACGGATCGATTTCGTAACGGATAAAGCATGTGATCATGGTGACTCTCTTTCGTCTGACTGCCTCCATCATAGTCGTTGAAATACGATCATACTTCGGTTAGTGTCGAAGTATGAAAAATGGTCCCATGATCGCATCCGTCGCCGCATTGCTTGGCGATCCAGCGCGAGCCAATATCATGACAGCGCTGATGGACGGACGGGCCCTGACAGTCAGTGAGTTGACGGAAGCTTCGGGCGTCACGATGCAGACGACTAGCGGCCATCTGGCAAAACTAGGTGCTGCTAATCTTCTGACCACGGAGAAGCAGGGACGGCATCGGTACTACAGGCTGTCAGGAACCGATGTCGCCGAGGTTCTGGAAGCTTTGATGGGACTTGCGCAGAGAACCGGAGCGGTGCGTGTCAGAACCGGGCCGAAGGATGCGGCGCTGCGGCAGGCCAGGGTCTGCTACGATCATATGGCAGGGGAGCGCGGTGTCGAACTGTTCAATAGCATCAGAAAAAACGGCTTCATTGTTGATGACGGTGGCGAGCCGCGACTGACGGAAGAGGGACGGCTTTTTTTTGAAGAATTCGGGATCGACGTGGCGACCCTGGAAAAGGGAAAAAGACCCGTCTGTCGTCACTGCCTGGATTGGAGCGAGCGGCGTGATCATCTCGCCGGTGCCCTGGGTGCAGCTATCCTGGCGAAGCTTGTCGATCGCGGCTGGGTACGTCGCGAGGAAGGACGTGTGTTGACCTTCACCGCTCCGGGGGCCGAGAAATTCAGGCGCGCATTTCATCTATCTGACTGAAATTTTGCGCTCATCGAATGCTGGGAGAAAAAGTGATTCACGTGAAACAGATTTTTTGAGCTTCAATGAGCGGATAGATTCAGGATTTCTGCTCATTTGCTCTGACGACAAAGTGCAGGGAGTTGCATCATGGAGATAAAGCGAGCCGGTTCGCAGCCCTCCGGGAAAGGGCCCGCAGATTACTTTACTGGCGTAGTTCGCGTCGATCCGCTGGTCAATCCGCCAGACCCGGCGAGTGTCAACATGGCGCTCGTCACTTTCGAGCCTGGCGCGCGCACCGCATGGCACACACACCCGCTTGGCCAAACGCTGATCGTCACGGCCGGTTGTGGCTGGGCGCAGCGCGAAGGTGGTCCGATTGAGGAAATTCGACCGGGTGACGCCGTCTGGATCCCGCCGGGTGAAAAACACTGGCACGGCGCCACGGCGACCACGGCCATGAGCCATATCGCTATTCAGGAGAAACTCAACGGTTCGCCCGTCGACTGGATGGAACATGTCAGCGATGAGCAATACGGGGGATGAGACAAGTCATGACACAAGCTATCAAAGATAAGGTTATCGTTATCACCGGTGCGAGCAGCGGGCTGGGAGAAGCTGCCGCCTTGCACCTCGCGCAGCATGGCGCCAAACTGGTTCTGGGAGCCCGGCGTCTTGACAGGCTGCGGGAAATGGCAGGCAGGCTCTCGCTTGGCGATGATGCGGTTGTTCAGACAGACGTTACACGATGTGAACAGGTCAAGGCTCTGGTGGATCGTGCGGTACAGTTGCATGGACGCATTGATGTGATCGTCAACAATGCCGGCGTGATGCCGCTTTCCCCGCTTGAGCGGTTGAAGGTACAGGACTGGGATCGCGCCATCGATGTGAATATCAAGGGCGTGCTCTACGGCATTGCCGCCGCATTGCCCCATATGAAGGCGCAACGAAGCGGCCATATCATCTCGGTGTCTTCGGTTGCAGGGCATAAGGTGCGGCCGGCGGGCGCGGTCTATTCTGCAACAAAACATGCGGTGCGCGTTATTGCGGAGGGGCTGCGGCAGGAGGTGAAGCCGTACAACATACGCAGCACCCTGATCTCTCCGGGAATGATCGCTACCGAGCTTGTTGACAGTATCACCGAGTCCGACATCGCGGAGACCGTGCGGACGCGTTACGAAGACGCTATTTCGGCTGAAGCTTTTGCAAAGGTCGTTGCCTTCGCCATCGGACAGCCGGAAGACGTGGACATCAACGAGATTTTGTTCAGGCCCACAAGCCAGGAATACTAGAATAATGCTCGTTTAGAGTAAGACGTGTTTGAGTCATGCAGGTCGGGTTCGGGGTCTGCGATAGCCGAATCCGACTATTTTTCATGCGCTTCTTTGCTGTCCTGCGGTGCCTGTTCGCGTTCATGGAGACCATAATCGCGCAGCACGCTAGCGACGCGCAGACGATAATTGCTGAATATTCCCTCCCGCCCACTGGCCTGGGCGACGCGGTGAGAAAGCAGGTTCCGCCATTGCCGTACAGCTTCCTCGTCTCGCCAGAATGACAGCGACAACAATCTGTCAGGGTCATTAAGGCTCTGGAAGCGCTCGACTGAGATGAAACCATCGATCGCGGAGAGGTCGTCGCGAAGCGTTGCGGCGATGTCCATGTAATGTTGTTTTTCTCCGTCGGCTGGCGACACTTCGAAGATAACGGCGATCATGGTCTCAGGATGTCCTTATAGTTCTTTGATATCGCAACAAATTAGGTTTAACCGTTACCTGCTACAGGCGGCGTAATGCCACCTGCTCGATGCGATGGTCTGAACCCTTGCGGAGGATCAGGCTGGATCGCTGTCGGGTCGGCAGGACATTTTCCTGCAGATTGACGAGATTGATCCGCCGCCACAGACCATCTGCCACTTCGTAGGCCTCGATCTGCGACAGGTCGGCGTAGCGCTTGAAATAGGACTGCGGATCATGAAATGCCGTGGTGTGCAGTGTCAGAAACCGGTTGACATACCAGGTATGGAGATCGTTCTCGTCAGCATCGAGATAGATCGAGAAGTCGAAATAGTCGGAGACGAATGGAATCAGCGAGCCGTCACGTGGCAGGCGTGCTGGCTGCAGCACGTTGATTCCCTCAATGATCAGGATATCAGGTCTGTCGACGGTGGTGTTCTCGCCCGGTAGAACGTCATAAGTCAGGTGGGAATAGGTTGGAGCGGCAACGTTTCGTTTTCCGGCTTTGATATCGTGCAGGAAACGGAGCAATGCGCCGGTGTCGTAGCTCTCGGGGAAGCCCTTGCGCTCCATCATGCCAAGCCGTTCAAGCTCGGCATTGGGGTATAGAAAACCATCGGTGGTGATAAGATCCACCTTCGGAGTGTTGGGCCAGCGAGCCAGTAATGCCTTGAGGACACGGGCGGTGGTCGATTTTCCAACTGCAACCGATCCGGCGATGCCGATGATATAGGGAACCTTGACCTCACGTTCTGACATAAGAAAGCGGCGTGTCGCCCGGAAAAGCTCCTGGGTCGCTCCGACATAAAGGGATAAAAGCCGAGATAACGGCAGATATATCGCTTCAACCTCGTTGAGCGAAATGCGGTCATTGAGGGATTCGAATTGCTTGACCTCGTCGGCGCTGAGCGTCATCGGCGCATCGGCACGGAGTGCGGCCCATTCATCCCGGCTGAAGATACGGTAAGGCGAAAGCGAGGCGTCATTGCCAACCGAAGCCGCACTCGCATCGTTGCGTTGCCTGTGCCCCATTTTACGTTTGCTCCCCATGCCGGTCGGCATGTCTCGTGGCCTTTTTCGGGGATTCCCCGGACAACCTGGTTTTCAGGGCTTGCGTGCGGCTTTTTCGGCCAGTCCGGATTGGGCAGTTCGGCGTTGCAATTCGCTCATGATCTCATCCAGAGAAACGCCTGCGTCGTGCAGGACAACCATCAGATGATACAGGATGTCGGCTGTTTCCGAAACAAGCGCGTTCCTGTCCCGCTGAACCGCCGCGATGACCGCTTCTACGGCTTCTTCTCCCAGTTTTTTTGCAGCCCGTTCCGGCCCGCTCTGCAACAATCGGGCCGTATAGGAGACATCCGGCGACTGGGTTGCGCGCTCGGCCACGATGGCGGCGAGGGTTTCCAGAGTGAAGGCTGTCATGATCGTCTCATTGCTCCGGCGTAACGGAAATGGGATTCCAGGCAGCAGGGTCACTGCGCATTTCGAGACCGGCAGCCGCCATATAACGTTTTGCCTCAGCGATGGTGTATTTGCCGAAATGGAAGATAGATGCCGCCAGCACCGCACTGGCATGGCCGTCACGCACGCCCTCGACCAGATGATCGAGATTACCGACGCCGCCGGATGCGATGACCGGAATGGTGACCGCATCCGATATCGCCCGGGTCAGGGGCAGATCATAGCCGATCTTGGTGCCGTCACGATCCATCGATGTCAGCAGCAGCTCGCCTGCGCCGAGCTCCGCCATTTTGCGGGCAAAAACGACGGCGTCGATTCCAGTCGGGTTACGGCCGCCATGGGTGAAAATTTCCCAGCGGGGCTCTTCGCCCCCAGTTGATACCTTCTTGGCGTCAATGGCGACGACGATACACTGGGCACCGAACTTCTCCGCTGCTTCGCGCACGAATTCGGGATTGTTCACCGCTGCCGTGTTGATGGAGACCTTGTCGGCTCCGGCAAGCAGAAGAGCGCGGATATCGTCGATGGTCCGGATGCCGCCGCCGACCGTCAGCGGCATGAAGCAGGCTTCGGCGGTGCGGCGAACGACATCGAGCAGGGTGCCGCGATTTTCATGACTGGCGGTAATATCGAGAAAGCAAAGCTCGTCCGCGCCTGCTGCGTCATAGGCCTTGGCTGATTCCACCGGATCTCCGGCGTCGATCAGATCGACGAACTGGACACCCTTGACGACACGGCCACCTTTGACATCCAGGCACGGGATGATCCTGATCTTGAGCATGGGGCTACCTTTGCAACTGACGGGTCTGCCGGATGGCGGCGAGCGCTTCGGCAGGGTCTATGCGTCCATCATAGAGAGCACGGCCTGAAATTGCGCCGGCGAGCGCGGCGCAATCGGGTTGAAGCAGGCGCTCGATATCGGCAATGGAGGCGAGACCGCCGGACGCAATGACCGGTATCCGGACGGATTCGGCCAATGCCAATGTCATCGGGATGTTGAGGCCCTTGAGAATGCCGTCACGGGCGATATCGGTATAGATGATTGCGGCGACACCGGCGTCTTCAAAACGGCGGCCAAGCTCTTCCGCACTCAATGTCGAGGTCTCGGCCCAGCCTTCCACTGCGACGAAACCGTCGCGCGCATCGATGCCGACCGCGACCTTGCCGGGATATCGCCCGGCAGCTTCCCGCACGAAAGCGGGATCACGCACTGCGGCGGTGCCGATGATGACACGAGACACACCTTTATCGAGCCACGCCTCAACGGTTGCGAGATCACGGATGCCGCCACCGAGCTGAACGGGGATGTCGATACGGGCGAGAATGCCTTCAACGGCTGAGGCATTCATTGGTTTACCGGCAAAAGCGCCGTCGAGATCAACCACATGCAGCCATTCGAAACCCTGTTCCTCGAAAGCGGCGGCTTGTGCAGCGGGGCTGTCGTTGAAGATGGTCGCCTGTTCCATGTCGCCCTGGACAAGGCGAACGCAGCGGCCTTCCTTCAAATCGATTGCGGGAAAGAGAATCACGGTTGCCACCTCAGGAAATTGGCGATGAAGCGCAGGCCCAGCATCTGGCTTTTCTCCGGATGGAACTGGGTGCCGAAGATGTTGTCGCGTGCAACCGCGGCGGTGATGGTGCCGCCATATTGCGTGGTCGCGGCAACGTCGCCTTCGTTGTCGGCTTCAAGATGGTAGGAATGGACAAAATAGGCGTGCCAGCCGTTTTCGCCGGTGACTATACCGTCAAGCAGGGCATGTGGGCGCAGATTCGGGCCGATCAGACCGGGTTTCAATGTGTTCCAGCCCATATGGGGAATCTTGAGAGACGGATCGTTGGGCACGATGCGTTTGACGCTGCCGCTGACCCAGTCGAGCCCTTCGGTGATTTCGTATTCGAGACCGCGTGTTGCGAGCAGCTGCATACCGACGCAGATTCCGAGAAAGGGTTTCGCATCCCGGTGGACTGCATCGGACAGAGCTTCGACCATGCCATCAACGGCACCCAGCCCGCGTCGGCAATCGGCAAAGGCGCCGACACCCGGCAGCACGACCCGCTCGGCCCGGCGCACGGCATCCGGGTCCGACGTCACGATGATTTTCTTATTGAGGCCGGCCTCCAGCGCCGCCCGTTCGAACGCCTTGGCAGCCGAGTGCAGGTTGCCCGATCCGTAATCGACAATAACGACATTCATCTGGATCGCTCCGAAACGGGAAAAAGCCCAAGCGTTGAATTGGTTGGCCTGAAAGGTGGGATCGGCGGGATATGTCCCGGCGAGACAGTGGGACGTCGCCCGTGTCCGTGATTGCCAAGGCCGAGCGCCAGCATCTTGGCTTCCGCCTCGATTTCGTCCTGACCTGTAACAATGGTGGCAACGGGGCGGCCATTGCGGGCAAATGTCCACCGTTTCAGCGAATTCGCTTCGAGCCCGACCAGGATCATGAACAGAATCTGCGCAATGGATGCGAAAAAGTGATTCACGTGAAACACCTCGAGAAGCGTGTCCATCGCGATCAGAGCGACAAGAACCCCCAGGCCGGCAAGCCACAGACGGTTCCAGAAAAACCAAAAGAAGCTGAAAAAGAACGCGCTCTTGGAAAAGCCGTCCTTGATCAGCACCGCTCCGGTAAGAGCGTCGGCATCGATCCCTTCGGGGCCGACACCTTTGGGAAAATGTACGGTGTAACTCGCCATGATCTGTTCATCGTCCGGAATCGAGCGGCCTTCAGTCAGGCCGTGCCAAATGTTCGCCATACCTTATAGGTTTTCAGGTTCGTCGTCTTCTAGCCCCGAACGGGACAGGTAGCGCGCCGAAGCTGTTTCCTACAATGCCCCCTTGGTTGAGGGAATGCGCCCTGCTTCGCGCGGATCAACCGTAACGGCCTTACGCAGGGCCCGCGCCAACCCTTTGAAGCAGCTTTCGGCGATATGATGGCTATTGTCGCCATGAAGGGCTTCCACATGCAGCGTGATGCCAGCATTCATGGCGAAGGCCTGAAACCATTCGCGAACCAGTTCAGTATCGAAATTGCCGATTTTCTCGGTCGGGAACGCCACCTTGAACACCAGAAACGGCCGACCGGAAATATCGAGCGCGGTGCGGGTCAACGTTTCGTCCATCGGCAGGAGGCAGTCGGCATAGCGGGTAATGCCCTTCTTGTCGCCAAGTGCCTGGGCGAAAGCCTGACCGAGTGCGATACCGCTGTCCTCGACGGAATGGTGCTGGTCGATGTGCAAATCACCATCGACCTTGACGTCGAGATCAAACAGGGCATGTCGCGCCAGAAGGTCGAGCATATGGTCGAGAAAGCCGACGCCGGTGGCAATCGTGGCCTTGCCGGTTCCATCCAGAACCAGGGAGACCGCGATATCTGTTTCGTTGGTGCGGCGTTGGACCGTCCCGGAACGCATCGGCATTTTCCTTCCAAACAAAACCCGTGGCCCTTTATCGGGGACGGAGCATCAAGAGCAGCGGGCAATGAAGAAAATGCAGCTCTATCGCGACAGAACAAGAAGACTGATTCCGTGAAATCAAACCTCACTCTAGCGTTTTAGCGGAAGCGGCAAGAATTTCACGCTTTTTTTGCAAAGTGAGCGGCGAAACGCCGCCGCAGTTGGAATTTCGATGATTGATGATTAAGTGACAACAGGTGGCGGCGCGGGCTGTTTTTTCCCTCGGCGTCCTGATATCCCGGGAAAAACCCAAGGAACCCGCATGTCCGCTTCAGATCAGTCCTCTTCCAGTCCTTCCATGCACGCCACGACCATATTGATGGTTCGCAAAGGCCCGCGGGTCGTTATCGGCGGTGACGGTCAGGTCAGTCTCGGCCCTACAATTATCAAGGGAAACGCCCGCAAGGTTCGACGCCTGACCAAGGGTAATGTGATCGGCGGGTTTGCAGGAGCGACAGCCGACGCCTTCACCCTGTTCGAACGGCTGGAAGCCAAGCTTGAGCAATATCCGGACCAGTTGACCCGGGCCTGCGTCGAGCTGACCAAGGACTGGCGCACCGATCGATATCTGCGCCGCCTCGAAGCCATGATGCTGGTGGCGGACAAGAATGTCAGCCTCCTTCTGTCGGGGTCCGGTGACGTGCTCGAACCGGAAGATGGCGTGATGGCAATCGGGTCTGGAGGGAATTATGCGCTTTCAGCAGCCCGAGCTCTTGCCGATACCGATTTCGATGCCGAGGAAATCGTTCGCCGTTCCATGAAAATCGCTGCCGACATCTGCGTTTACACCAATCACAGTCTGGTGATCGAGACGCTCGACACCTGATCCCGCAAGATATCGCTGCCCATCTTCTTTCGATCAGCCGGCCCCTATCCGTCCGGAAAGCCCAGAGATCCTTGATGACAACTTTTTCTCCACGTGAAATCGTTTCCGAACTTGACCGGTTCATCGTTGGCCAACACGACGCCAAGCGTGCGGTCGCCATTGCGTTGCGCAACCGCTGGCGGCGGCAACAGCTTGAAGGGCCGCTGCGTGAGGAGGTCGCGCCCAAGAACATTCTGATGATCGGCCCGACAGGCTGCGGCAAGACCGAGATCTCCCGGCGCCTTGCCAGGCTGGCGGGTGCGCCTTTCCTCAAGGTCGAAGCGACCAAGTTCACCGAGGTGGGCTATGTCGGTCGCGACGTCGAACAGATCGTGCGCGACCTGGTCGATATCGGCATCGGACTGGTTAAGGCCGAGAAGCGCCGCCAGGTGGAATCCAAGGCTCATCACGCTGCCGAAGAACGGGTGCTGGACGCTCTGGTCGGCGCAACCGCCAGTGCAGCGACCCGCGATTCGTTTCGCCGCAAGCTGCGCGCCAATGAGCTGGATGACAAGGAAATCGAGGTAGAGCTCCAATCCGGCGGGTCCAGCGGGATGCCGATGTTCGAGATTCCGGGCATGCCCGGAGCGTCGATGGGTGCGATTTCGATAGGCGATATTTTCGGCAAGATGGGTGGCGGGCGCGGCAAACCGCGCAGGCTGACCGTCAAGGAGGCTTATGAGCCGCTGATTGCCGAGGAGAGCGACAAGCTGCTTGACCAGGACGCTATCGTGCAGGAAGCCATTTCCGAGGTCGAGAACAATGGTATCGTTTTTCTCGATGAGATCGACAAGATCTGCGCTCCATCGGGCCGTCCGGGGGCCGACGTTTCCCGCGAAGGCGTCCAGCGCGACCTGCTGCCCCTGATCGAGGGAACCACGGTCTCGACCAAGCACGGCTCGGTGAAGACGGACCATATCCTGTTCATCGCTTCCGGTGCGTTCCATGTCTCGAAGCCGTCCGACCTGTTGCCGGAGCTGCAGGGCCGCCTGCCGATCCGGGTGGAGTTGCAGCCTCTGACGGTTGATGATTTCCGCCGTATCCTGACGGAGACCGAGGTGAGCCTGATCAAACAGGCAGTTGCGCTAATGAAAACCGAGGACGTCGATCTGGTGTTCACCGATGACGCGGTGGATGCGCTTGCCGCAGTTGCGGTCGAGGTGAACTCGACGGTTGAGAATATCGGTGCGCGTCGCCTGCAGACGGTGCTTGAGCGCGTACTTGACGACATTTCCTACACTGCGACAGATCGCAGCGGCGAAACCATGACGATTGATGCCGCCTATGTCCGTAATCAGGTTGAAAATCTGGCAAAAAACACCGATCTCAGCCGGTTTATTCTCTGAAACAAACAAGTGCGAACCGATTTGACCACCCTGGGAAGGTGAAACTCCTTTCCGGGGTTTTTCGTGTTCAGACAAAAGTCATAAAGCCAAGCTACGAGCCTTGTCGGCCGGGGGGCCGATAGACGGGAGTATGCGTATGAAACGTTTTCTCGGTATGGCCCTTGCCGCCACTTTTCTTTCCCCTCTTGCTGCGCACGCCGAAACGCCGGTAGATAAGCGGAAGCCCAAGGTGGAGGTGGTGTTCGTTCTGGATACCACTGGTTCCATGACCGGATTGATCGATGGAGCCAAGCGCAAAATATGGTCGATTGCCAATGCCATCGCCGACCAGAATCCGGATGCTGAAATTCGCATGGGATTGGTCGGATATCGCGATATCGGCGATGAATATGTCACAAAATCATTCGAACTGACCACCGATATCCAGGGTATTTACGGAAAACTGCTTGCTTTTCAGGCCGATGGTGGTGGCGATACCCCTGAATCCGTCAATGAAGCGCTCGATGCTGCGGTGCTCAGGCAGGGCTGGACCTCCGCCTCTGAACAGACGAAGGCCAACCGCATCATCTTCCTCGTCGGTGACGCACCACCACACATGGATTACAAACAGGACCGCAAATATCCGGAAATCGTCAGAGATGCCAGGCAGAAGGGAATTATCGTCAATACGGTTCAGGCGGGCAAAATGCGCGAAACCTCCAAAGTATGGAGGAAAATTGCCGATCTTGGCGGCGGCGAATACATGGCCATCCCTCAAGATGGCGGCAAGGTCATCGTGATCGAGACGCCTTATGACGATGTGATTCTCACCATTCAGTCCTCGCTCAACGAAACCGTCCTTCCCTATGGCAAGGTAGAAAGCCAGAGGGTTGTGAAGGACAAGATGGCGAGCTATGCGGCGGCACCGAAATCCTCGGCAGCGGATATGTCGAAATTCGTCAATGCGAAAGGCAAAGGCAAGGAAGTCGTCACCGGCGGGGGAGACCTTGTGGCCGATGTGAACAATGGTGCCCGCTTACTCGCAGAAGTGCCAACAGCCGAACTTCCCGATGCGATGCAGAAAATGACCCCTGCCGAACGGGAAACCTTTATTGCCGAACAGGCCAGAAAACGCGAGGACCTCTCACGACAGCTCGCCGATAAGGTCAAGCTGCGGGACAACTACGTGAAGGAGCAGGAGGCAGCGAAAACCGCCGCAACGTCTGCGGAGGCCGACAGTTTCGACCAGGCGGTCTCAAAGACGCTGCGCAAGCAGATAAAGTAAAAAACATTTTAATATCAAAAGGATAGTGCGGTTGTTGTGATAACGTACCGCGCTATCTTTCAGGACCTTGCGGAAAAATGCCTGGGCTTACTTTGCCGCGATAACCATGATCTCGACATTGTAGGGGGGAGCGGCGAGCTTCGCTTCGACGGTTGCGCGGGCCGGTGCGTTTCCAGGAGAGACCCAGCTGTCCCACTCCGCGTTCATTTCCTGGAACTTCGACATGTCGGTGATATAGATCGTCGCCGAGAGCAGCTTGCTCTTGTCGGTTCCGGCTTCGGCAAGGAGCACGTCGATATTGGCGAGGATTTCCTTGGTTTGTTCAGCAACGCTTTTACCGGCGGTCTTGTCCGCCACCTGGCCTGCGGTATAGACCACTCCCCCGTGCACGACGGCCATACTCATTCTCTTGCCCGGCTGGATACGCTGAATGCTCATTGGTGATCCTCCTGTTTAGACCATAAAAAACCGAGTAACGGTTTTGCCAAGCCAGGAGGCGTTCGTAAAGTCAGCCGCGCTACAACGACTCCCTTTATCAAATATGGTCACCTGTTTTTTTGGGGCTTATAGCGTCGGCTACTTGATCACATCGTTCTTTTCAGAAAGCCGGCGACCACTTCTTCATGTGATGCTCTAGATGCGACCCATGAGGGCGAGCACAATGACAATGAGAAGAATAAGCCCAAGGCCACCGCCCGGCCCATATCCCCACCCGCGGCTGTAACCCCAGTTCGGCAGGGCGCCGATCAATAACAAAATGAGAATGACGATCAGAATGGTGGAGAGCATTTTATCCTCTTAGCCTTTATCCAGACCTTATATTTCAATGCATTGAAGGAGAAAAAGTTCCTCGTCACGGCATGGAATTATCCTGTCTCGATGGGAAAGGATTCGACTGCAACTGAGAAAGCGGCCGGATTTCCGCTACGAGTAATGCTTGTTCCGTCGAAAGTTGTCGGGGAATGGGGTTTACATTGAAAGCGAGCCGGTTAAGGGCTCTGCTAACAGGGAACTCAATGTCGGCAGGCGCGTCCACAGGAGGGGCCTTTCAGCAGTTGCAGCTATGAAACAACCGTCAGCATTGTCTTCATGAAGCTTAAGGCATTGTTCGGTGGCGGAGTGCCCGGTGCTGGTTATGCGGATGGTTTGTGCCGTGAGGTCGACGATAGCGTTTTTTAATCCGGCGATACCCTGCCCCGTCGTTTTCAGCGCGGCTTCCTTGGCGACCCACAGACGCAGGAACAGGCGGTGCTGATGTTCCGGGTCGGATTCTCGAAGAACGAGAGCGGCTTCATCTGCGGAAAAATGATCGCGGGCAAGCGTTTCGGCTTCACCTAATCGCAATCTTGACCGTTCGGGGGCCGCTGTTTCCAGATCGACGCCGATTTCGCACCCGACAGTGAGGGCAAGAGCAACCATACCGGTGGTGCGGGACAGGCTGAAGCGAAGATCGGGGTCGTTTTCCAACCGTACCAGAAATGGCTTTCCGCCCGGCTTCCGGCCAAAAACCAAACTTTCAGGTTCTCGTCTGAGAAGATCGGCAAGGGCGCGGCGCAGGAGGGCATGCCCGACGAGATGGCTGATGTAAAGCTCCATAGATCCCAGATGCGCCAATCGCGAGCGTTCCGTATCGTCAAGCAGAAAAAGGCAATTCTGAGCTTCGCCTTCGGCGATCGCATCGGTGTCGGCAATTAAAAGGGTCGCTTTGTTCGTCAATCGGTTCACCGGATGTCGCGAAACGGCTAAGGTAGAAAGGGCATGTGCTGTAATGCATGCCTGAGATCATCATAGAGCGCTTGCCGTAAAACCGGAAATATGCTGGAGGGATATCATGGGGCAGTATGTCGGGGCGATCGATCAGGGAACCACAAGCACACGCTTCATCATCTTCGACCGTAGTGGCACAACTATCGCTGCCGCCCAGAAGGAACACGAGCAGATCTACCTCTGGCCGGGTCTGGTCGAGCATGATCCGATGGAAATCCTCCGCAATGTCAGGTACGTCATTCGCGAAGCCCTCGATAATGCCGATCTGAAAGCGTCGGACCTCAATGCGGTCGGCATCACCAACCAGCGGGAAACCACGGTTCTGTGGGATCGAAGGACCGGAAAACCGTTATACAACGCCCTCGTCTGGCAGGACACGCGGGTCGATACGCTGGTTGAGGAATTTTCCCGCGATGGCGGACAGGACAGATTCCGAGCCAAGACCGGTCTGCCCCTGGCCAGTTATTTCAGCGGCCTGAAATTGCGCTGGCTGCTCGACAACATTGAGGGCGCCCGGGAAATGGCGCTGGCGGGGGATGCGCTGTTCGGCAATATCGATTCCTGGCTGTTGTGGAATCTCACCGGCGGGCCGGATGGCGGGCAATATCTCACCGACGTGACCAATGCCAGATCTCACCGACGTGACCAATGCCAGCCGTACGCAATTGATGAATCTGATCAGCCTCAACTGGGACCGTGAGCTCCTGGAGATTTTCGATATTCCGCGGGTGATGCTGCCACGGATTCGTACATCGAGCGAAATCTACGGGATTGCGCGTGGTGAACTAGAAGGCGTTGCGATTTCGGGAATTCTCGGAGACCAGCAGGCGGCGCTCGTCGGGCAGGCCTGTTTCCGTCCCGGCGAGGCCAAGAACACCTATGGCACCGGTTGCTTCCTGCTGATGAATACAGGCACCAAGATCGTGCAATCGAGCTGCGGGCTCCTGACCACGGTCGCCTATCAGTTCGGCAAGGAAGAGGCGCGCTATGCGCTGGAGGGGTCGATAGCGATCGCCGGCGCCCTGGTGCAGTGGCTGCGCGATAATCTTGGTATCATCCGCAGTTCGGGAGAGATTGAGGAACTGGCTCGCTCGGTGCCCGATAATGGCGATGTTTATATCGTGCCGGCTTTCTCGGGTCTTTATGCGCCGCACTGGAAAGCCGATGCCCGAGGGATTATCGCCGGATTGACGCGCTACGCCAATCGCGGCCACATCGCCCGGGCGGCGCTGGAGGCGACCGCTTTCCAGACACGCGAAGTGCTGGAAGCGATGGAAAAGGATTCGTCGATTTCCATTCTTGAACTGCGCACCGATGGCGGCATGGTGCCAAACGAACTCCTGATGCAGTTCCAGTCGGATATTCTGCATGTGCCGGTGGTTCGGCCCAAAACCTCCGAGACGACGTCGCTTGGAGCGGCCTATGCGGCCGGGCTGGCGATGGGGTTCTGGTCGGACACCGATGAACTGGTTGCCAACTGGGGTGTTGACCGGCGCTGGCAGCCGACCATGCCGGGCGAGCAGTGCCGGGCGCTTTACGCCTCGTGGAACAAGGCGGTGCAGCGTTCCTTCGGCTGGACCGGCTGAAAGCCGTCGTCATTCATGCGCGAAAAGCAATGTTCAGCGAATGGTGTGACGGTAAGCGTTTGCAACTTATTGTGAACTGGAGGCCGGTAAGCAAGCGTGACAACAATCATCCCGGTGCGGACGGCTGGCGCTGTGCCGCAGGCGGGACATTCGATGTTGAACAATGCGAGATCGCACGGTTTATGGGAATTGACGGCGCCGAAAGCCCCGGAGACGGAGGCGCTGACGTCGAAGATCGAGGTTGATGTCGCCGTGATCGGTGGCGGGTACACGGGCCTCTCGGCAGCGCTGTATCTGGCAGAAGGAGCGGCAGATGTCGCATTGCTGGAACAGGTCGAGATCGGCTTTGGCGGGGCGGGGCGAAATGCCGGGCTGGTCAATGCCGGAATGTGGGTCATGCCCGATACCCTGACGGATGTGCTTGGAAACCATTACGGGGAGCGACTCATCAGGCTGCTGGGTGGTGCGCCGCAACTCGTGTTCGATCTTATTGAAAAGCACAGGATCGCGTGCGAAGCCGAGCGGGAAGGAACGCTTCATTGCGCGGTTGGCTCACGCGGACTGGAAGAGCTGAAACAGCGGGCAGCCCAATGGCAACGTTTCGGAGCTCCGGTTTCTTTGCTGGATGCGAAGGAGACCGAGACGAAGGTTGGCACATCCGCCTATTCGGGATCGCTGCTGGATCTGCGAGCCGGCACCATTCAGCCGCTGGCGTATGCGCGCGGTCTGGCGAGAGCCGCCCTGGATGCCGGGGCGCAGATTTTCACCCGCAGCAAGGTCATCGGAGCCGAACGTGTGAATGACCGCTGGGAACTGAAAACCGCAACTGGCAGCGTTTCCGCCAGGTGGATTGTCGTTGCAACGGACGTCTATACCGATGGCCTGTGGCCGGAAATCAGGATGGAGCAGGTTTCTCTCCCTTATTTCAGTTTCGCCACCGCACAGTTGTCCGGCAATCTGCGCGCGTCGATCCTTCCCGGGAAGCAGGGGGCCTGGGATACCAACACGGTTCCAAGTTACTTCCGGTTCGATCGTGCCGGTCGTTTGTTGTTTGGAAGCGTCGGTGCGTTGCGCGGCTCCGGTGCGGGCATTCATCGCGCCTGGGCGCGAAGAGCTTTGCGCAAGCTCTTTCCCCAGATTGGTGATGTCTCTTTTGAGGCCGAATGGTATGGGCGGATAGGAATGACGGATGACAACCTGCCGCGTTTCCACAAGCTTGCCGACAATGTTGTCGCCTTCAGTGGTTACAACGGACGCGGGATAGCGCCGGGGACGACATTCGGGCGCGTGCTTGCCTCCTATATTCTGGGGCAGATCGCCGAGAAAGACCTGCCGTTACCGGTGTCGCCGGTTGGAAAGCCGGTCTTCCGAGCGGCAAAGGAAGCCTTCTATGAAGCCGGTGCCCAGCTCGTTCATCTCAGCGGGGCCCGTTTGTGAAGCTGTCCCGGGCGACTTTCACAGCATTCCTGGCCGAAATTGCTCCCGGCGGTTGATGACTTTTCCTGAAACCATGAAGACACCGTCTCCCGTATAGTGAAGTGTCTCGGGATATTTGGGCGATGCCGCGACATGCGCCTTAACAACCTCGAAGATGAAGAAATTATATGCGTCGACCAGGGCATCGTCATGCAACTTACATTCGAAACTCGCATGGCATTCCCGGATGAGCGGTGCACCAACCTCTTCAGCTTTGTCGGCAGTGAGGCTGAAATAGTCGAATTTGTCGACCTTTGAGCCGGAAGTATTGCCTATGCCGACAACCGCATCCGTCAATGCCGTGGTTGGCAGGTTGATGACGCATTCGCCGCTCTTTCGGATCATCTCAAAGCTTTCGTTGCCACTGGCAATGATGCAGCCGACGAGCGACGGGGTGAATTCCATGACCGTATGCCACCCCATGGTCATGATGTTTGTCCTGCCCTTCCAGGCGGACGATACGAGCACGATTGGTCCAGGCTCCAGATAACGCCGCACCTGAGACACGGGCAGATCAATCCGTAGCGGTTGTTTCGCCATCATTCGCCCTTTCCCTGAACATCCGGGCGGATGGTAGCCTGTTACGGTGGCGGCATTGCGACGATGCAGGTGCGCTGCACCGGATTGCGGGAAGGAACTAGCGCCAGGCCAGCAGACGCTTCTCGAATACGTCGATCAATGCTGAAATTGTCAGTCCGATCATGCACAGAACCACGACGCCGCCGAGCAGGCGGTCGGTCTGGTAAAGGTTGCCGGAAGCGAGCACCATGCCGCCGACACCCTGGTCGGCATTGATCATTTCGGCGGCGACGAGAAGCACGATGCCGATGGAGGACGAGATGCGCAGCCCGGAAAGAATGCCCGGCAAGGCACCGGGCAGAACGATCTTGCCGATGATCGCCGCCGTCGACAGGCCGAAACTGCGACCCATCCGCACCAATGTGCGATCGACGTTATCAACCGCGCCGTAGGTTGCGACAACCATCGGGAAGAAGGTGCCGAATGCGATTGTGACGAGTTTTGAAGCTTCGCCGATTCCGAACCAGATGATGAACAGCGGCAGCAGGGCGATTTTCGGAATCGGAAACAGAGCCGCAACCACGGTGACGCCGGGAGCCCGCATGATGCTCCACAGGCCGACCGCCAGTCCGAAAGCAATGCCGGTGCTCCCGCCGATGGCGAAGCCGCCGAACAGGCGGCCAAGCGAAGCTGCCAGATGCCCGAACAACTCGCCGCTTCTCACCATTTCCCATAGCGCCAGTATCACCTCGCCCGGGCTCGGCGCGGTGATCGGGCTGATCCAGCCCATGCTCGAAGCACCCTGCCACATCGCAATCAGGACGAACAGGGTTATCGCGCCGGTGCCGCGTCGCCATGTCGGCGTCAACAATCCGCCACGGAAAGGCACAACCGTTTCGGCATTTTCTACCGACAGGGAGTTATCTGTGGTCATTGGCTTGTCCGGATCATGCTGGAAAATCGGTCGTCAGTTCGCGGTCGGCTTCGGCGGCGTCATCGCGGATCAACGTCCATAAATCGTGGGTTTGCCGAGCGAGTTCAGTATCTCCGGACGGTCGGTCGCGGCGTGGGCGATCAATGGCGACAACAGTGCGGATTCGCCCGGGGCGGCGTGACAGAACGATGATGCGGTCAGCGAGGCGGACTGCCTCATCCAGATTATGGGTGACGTACACCGTGGCAAGCTGGCGGCCGTCGATGCCCTCGGCAAGAGTGATGAGATCGTCCATCAGCAATTCCCGGGTCTGGGCATCGAGCGCCGAGAGCGGCTCATCCATGAACATCACCGCCGGACGGACCGCGAGTGCGCGCGCGATGCCGACGCGCTGTTTCATGCCGCCTGAAAGCTGTTTCGGAAAAGCCGCCTTGAAATCCGACAGGCCGGTGCGCGCCAGCGCGTCATTGACGATCTCGGACACTTCGGTCGATGAAAGTGAGCTGTTTCCCTCCAGCGGCAGCCGCACGTTGCCGGCGACGCTGCGCCACGGCAGCAGTCCGAAATCCTGAAAGACATATGTAAGCGGATTGATCGATTCCGGCGGAGGGGTGCCTTCGATCAGAGTGCGACCGGAAAAAGGTTTTTCCAGACCGCCGAGAATACGCAGAAGCGTCGATTTTCCGCATCCGCTCGGGCCGACGATAGCCACGACCTCTCCCGGACCGACAGCGAAGGAAATATCCTCCAGAACCGTCAGCGGTCCATAGGAATGGCAGATATTGTCGGCGATCAGTTTCATGGGCGGCAACAGAACTTGAAAAAAGGATGTTTACGCAAAGGGAACCCTTGCGTCTATGCGGCATGCTGGAAGGCAGAAAATGCGAAGTGGCCCGTCTGTTCGGACGGGCCACGAACGAGAATTTACTTGTTGGCTTCGATGAAGCTCAGATCGACCAGTTTGTGGGCGTCGACGCCAGCGTCAACCAGCTTGTTCTCCTGCATCCAGGCAACCTGCGAAGCGATGTCGTTTACATCGAGACGGGCCTTCTCCTCAACGAAGAACGCCGAAGCCTTGACCTTGGCAATCGCTGTCTCGGCGGGCTCGCCCGGATAGACATATCTGGCGATTTCGGTGGCGGCCTCATCTGAGGCGGCATTGAAAACGATCTTGCCGTCAGGGCCTTTGTTGAGGAATACCGCTGCATAGGCCGCTGCGCCCTTCTGGTAGGCGCGGAAGAACCTCTGAACCATGTCGCGGCGTTTCTCGATGGTTGCCGTGCCGGTGAACAGGCCACCGTACTGATATTCGGCTATGTCGGAAACCTGCCCGATCACTTTGCCTTCCCCGGCAGCGACCAGCGCCTTGGCGAGATGAGGCGCGATGATGATAGCGTCAACCTGGCTGGTTTTCAGCGCCGCCATCATGTTGGGCAGTGATTGCAACGGCTTGAGAGCGACGTCGGAAAGCTTGAAGCCCTTGGCGGTGGCAATCTGCCCGACCTGATAATGGAAGGAAGAGCCGACCTGGCTGATACCGACCGATTTGCCGGCCAGTTTGTCGACGCTCGTCAGGCCCTTGGCGAAGGCCTCGTTGCTGGCGACGACGAGGTTGCCCTCGTAGCCTTTCTTTTCCATGGCCTGTGCGCCGATCAGCCGCAACGCGCCCTTACCGGCAAGATTATAGAAACCGCCGGTCAGCGCCGTGACACCGAAATCGGTATCTCCGGAAACCACTGCAACGGCAATAGGTTGAGCGGCTTCAAAGAATTTCAGCTCGACATCGAGACCTTCAGCCTTGAAATATCCGCGTTCGACCGCAAGAAACAATCCGCCTGATGAAACGTAACGAAGAACCCCGACCTTCACGGTTTCCGCGCTCGCTGGCGACGGTCCGGAAACGACGCCAAAAGCGCCAAGGACAAAGCAGGTAGCCACAGCTGCAAGTCGTTGCAGAGCCTTCATGATTCCATCTCCTCCGTTGGGGAAGTGCGTGCGTAATAAAATTACTGTTCTTGAGTTCTCCTTAAAACAAGTGAGCGCTCAAGTCTATAAAAGGATTGGGATATTTCGGAATGAATCCTGAGACGGAATAGGGATCTTCACCGGCGACACCCCCAAGCTTGGCGTGCCGTTTCGAGACCGGTGGTTTTCATTGCGGATTGAATCGGATTTCACGATCCTGCCAGAGATGTACGGCAGGTTTGGCGAAAGGGCCTTCCCGGTAGCGGACCAATTGACAGTCCGGGGCTCGTTCGCAGCGCTGCAAGCGCTAAATGTTGTTTTTAAAGACTTTTTTGAAGACTTGAATTGTGTCGTGATTTAAAAAGGGGAGTTCGGTATCGTTCCGACTTGCCCAGGATGTTCGTCATGTCTCCATATGCTTCTTCTTCTGCTTCCTCCTCCGACAAGGATTTTCCGTTACGCGAAGACATCCGCGTTCTCGGGCGCCTTCTCGGCGATACGGTGCGTGAACAGGAAGGCGAAGAGATTTTCGACATCGTCGAGCGAATTCGGCAGACATCGAAACAGTTTCATCGTGATGGCGACGAGGAAGCCAAGGGAGAGCTTGATAGCATTCTCAATTCGCTGTCGCCTTATGAAGCGCTGCGCATCATCCGCGCCTTCAGCTATTTCTCGCATCTCGCCAATATCGCGGAAGACCAGCATCGCAACCGGCGGACCCGGCTGCATGCCATTGCGGGATCGGCACCGAGACGCGGCACCATTGCAGAAGCACTGCGGCGAGCCAGAAAAGCCGGATTCTCGACGGCTGATCTCAAGGAATTCTTTGATCACGCAATGGTTAGCCCGGTGCTGACCGCTCACCCGACCGAGGTGCGTCGCAAGAGCACCCTCGACCGGGAGCAGGAGGTCGCGGATCTGTTTGCCGAGCGCGACATGGTGCAGATGACTCCCGAGGAACGGAAAGATTGCGAAGAGAGCCTTCGCCGCGCCATCGTCACTCTCTGGCACACCAATCTTCTGCGTTATACCAAGCTTACCGTGCTTGATGAGGTCAAGAACGGCCTCTCCTACTATCATTACACTTTCCTGAAGGAGGTACCGCGACTGCACATGGCGCTTGAGGACGAATTGTCGTCGCTCGACGCTGACAGGACATCGGTTGAAATTGCATCCTTCCTGCGAATGGGAAGCTGGATCGGTGGTGATCGTGACGGCAATCCGTTCGTGACCGCAGATGTATTGCGGGAAACCGTGCGGCAGCATTCCGGCCGGATCATGCAATTCTATCTGGATGAAGCCCATGCGCTAGGCGGCGAACTCTCGCTTTCCGAACAACTGGTCAAGGCCACGCCGGAACTTCTGCAACTGGCTTCTGCCTCTCCCGACACCTCGCCGCATCGCCAGCGGGAGCCTTATCGCCTGGCCATCTCCGGCATCTATGCACGGCTTGCCGCCACTGCGGCCGAGCTTGACGCTTATGTCAGCCGTCGCAAGCTCATCGGAACCGCCGAGCCCTATGCCAGGCCGCAGGATTTTATCGATGAGCTGCTTGTCGTCCGAAAATCGCTGGAGGAAACCGGTTCTGACATCATCGCTCGCGGTCGCCTGCGCGCCCTGATCCGTGCCGCGAGCTGTTTCGGCTTCCACCTTGCCTCGATCGACATGCGTCAGAATTCCGATGTCCATGAACGTACCGTCGGCGAATTACTGGAAGCGGCGGTGCCCGATACAGGCTATGCCGCGCTTTCGGAAGAAGAGCGGGTCGCGTTGCTGAGCAGGGAACTGACCACGACCAGACCGCTGATTTCTCCGTTCATCGCCTATTCCGATGAGACGATGGGTGAAATAGCGGTGTTCCGCAATGCTGCGGAAGCCCATGCCCGCTTTGGCTCTTCCGTCATCAGGCACAGCATCATCTCGAAAGCGGAGTCGGTATCCGATCTTCTTGAGGTTGCCTTGCTGCTCAAGGAAGCCGGTCTGGTGACCCCAGGCGGCACCAGTGCTGTCACCATCGTGCCATTGTTCGAAACCATCGAGGATCTGCGCCAGTGCGGCGACGTGATGGACCGGTTGTTCAGCGGGCCGCATTACCGCAAACTGGTGGAAAGCCGCGGCAATGTTCAGGAAGTGATGCTCGGCTATTCCGATTCCAACAAGGATGGCGGGTTCGTCACCTCGGGATGGGAACTGTACAAGGCAGAGATCACCTTGGTCGAAGTGTTCAAACGCCACGGCGTCAAGCTGCGCCTTTTCCATGGCCGTGGCGGGTCGGTCGGTCGTGGCGGCGGCCCGAGCTATGAAGCGATCGTGGCCCAGCCCGGGGGTGCGGTCAACGGCCAGATACGCATCACCGAACAGGGTGAAATCATAGCCAGCAAGTATTCCCGGCCGGAAGTCGGACGACGTAATCTTGAAATCATCGCTTCCGCAACCCTTGATGCCAGCTTGCTGCAACCGGACAGACCCGCTCCGCGCGAAGAATATCTCGCCGCCATGGAGGAATTGTCGGCCAGCGCCTACGCCGCGTATCGCGGTCTGGTTTATGAGACGCCCGGCTTCGAGGATTATTTCTGGTCATCGACGGTGATTACCGAAATCGCGACTCTCAATATCGGCAGCCGCCCCTCTTCACGGCGTCAGACGAGAAGGATCGAGGATCTTCGGGCCATTCCATGGGTGTTCAGCTGGGCGCAATGTCGCCTGAGCCTGCCCGGCTGGTATGGTTTCGGTTCGGCGATCAAGGCATGGCTGGTGAAGCACCCGGATGATGGCATGGCGCTGTTGAAGGACATGTATCGCGGCTGGCCGTTCTTCCAGACTCTGCTGTCAAACATGGACATGGTGCTGGCCAAGAGCTCCATCGCCATTGCCTCACGTTATGCAGAACTCGTTCCTGACAAGGCATTGCGCGACAAGATATTCAGCCGAATCAGGGAAGAGTGGCACGATACGGTGGATGCGCTGTGCACGATCATGGAACAGGAACGCCTGCTGCAGAGCAATGCTCTGCTTGATCGGTCGATTCGCAATCGCTTCCCATATCTCGATCCGCTCAATCACCTTCAGCTCGAACTCCTGAAGACCCAGCGGGCAAATCCCGGCAACGAAGAGGTGTTGCAGGGCATCCAGTTGACCATCAACGGAATCTCCGCCGGATTGCGCAACAGCGGCTGATTCCGCGGCAAAAGGAGGCGTGCGAGCAATTTTTCTTTGCTCTCGCGTCATTCTCATGCCAAACAGCGCTTCGATTTATGCGCAGAAACGCTTCTCAACGAAATGAAATTTCGCGGCGGGATTCCGGCTGCAACGGTAATGGCGAACAGAGATGCACGATTATATCAAGAAAATACTTTCTGCCCGGGTTTACGAGGTAGCGGTGGAAACACCGCTCGACCCGATGCCACGTCTCTCGCAAAGAGTCGGCAACCAGATTTGCCTGAAGCGCGAGGACTTGCAGCCGGTGTTCTCATTCAAGATTCGCGGCGCCTATAACAAGATCGCCAATCTCTCGGCGGAAGCGACTGCAAGAGGTATTATCTGCGCCTCCGCAGGCAATCACGCGCAAGGCGTGGCGCTGGCCGCCCGCCATCTCGGTATCGAGGCGACCATCGTGATGCCGTCCACGACGCCCGACATCAAGGTGCAGGCGGTCAGGAGCTTCGGTGGAAATGCTGTGCTGCATGGCAACGGTTTTGATGAAGCCTACGCCCATGCCTGCAAGCTGGAAAAGGAACGTGGCCTCACCTTCATCCATCCTTATGACGACCCCGATGTCATCGCTGGGCAGGGCACGGTGGGAATGGAAATTCTGCGCCAGCATTCCGGGCGGATCGATGCGATCTTTGTCCAGATAGGCGGTGGTGGGCTCGCTGCGGGGATCGCGGCCTATGTGAAGTTCGTGCGGCCTGACATCAAGGTTATCGGTGTCGAGCCGGATGATGCCGCCTCGATGGCTGCGTCGATCAAAGCGGGCAAACTGGTAGAACTCGATCAGGTTGGCCTGTTTGCGGACGGCGTTGCGGTTCGGCTGGTCGGCACCGAAACCTTCGCCATCTGCCGTGAGCTGCTGGACGAGGTGATTACTGTCAGTGGCGATGAGATATGTGCGGCGGTCAAGGATGTGTTCGACGATACCAGGGCGTCGGCCGAACCTTCAGGGGCTCTAAGCCTTGCCGGCCTGAAGAAATATGCCGCCCGTGAAGGGGTGAAGGATCAGACTCTCATCGCCATCAACAGCGGCGCGAATCTTAATTTTGACCGGCTGCGTTACATTGCCGAACGGGCGGAGATCGGCGAGAGGCGCGAAGCCCTGATTGCGGTGACCATTCCCGAACAACCGGGTGCTTATCGCGCATTCATTCACGAACTCGGTAACCGCTCGATCACGGAGTTCAATTATCGCTACGCCACCGCGAACGCGGCGCAGATTTTTGTCGGCATCCAATTGCGCGGCGGTGACGCAGAGAAACAGCAGATCATCGAAGCCCTGCAAAGCAAAGGCTATCGTGTTGTCGACATGACCGATAACGAGATGGCCAAGCTGCATGTGCGCTACATGGTGGGTGGTCGCGTGCCGGGGCTTGAAAATGAGCTTGTCTACCGTTTCCAGTTTCCCGAGCGTCCAGGTGCGTTGCTGACCTTCCTCAATGGCATGGCGCAGGATTGGAACATCTCGTTGTTCCATTATCGCAACCACGGTGCCGAATATGGTCGGGTACTGACGGGCATCCAGGTGCCACCGGGCGAACGGAGGCAATTCGATGAATTTCTGGAAAAGCTCGGCTACCCATATTGGGACGAGAGCGATAACCCTGCCTATCGCTTGTTTCTGGATGGGGAATGTTGAGCTGCGCTGATGTCTCGCAGATGAACGATCTGGTCGTGATGCAATAACTATGCCATATTTATCTCCGTCAGGATTTATTTTTCCGACATGGAGATTTTATGGTCCGACTTTGCACCTGTCATCGACGAAACCGATTCATGATACCCCCTGTCGTCGAAGATCTGGCACTCGTGTCCCATCTACGACGAGAGGTGTGACATGAGCCTGACCCAGCGACTGGAACTGCGGCAGGGGCAGACGCTGCTGATGACGCCGCAGCTGGTGCAGGCTATCAAGCTGTTGCAGATGTCGCATTACGAGTTGCAGAGCTTTGTCGATGCGGAAGTGGAGCGCAATCCTCTGCTGGAGCACGCAGAGAGTGATGATACTTTTTCTGAAGCGCAGGTAGATACGTCGGATACCGCGACATTCGAGGATCATCACGACGGCGACAATGAAGGCGCCCCGACGCGCGGAACACCGGCGGTGGAGGAATGGTTTTTCAGCGAACGTCAGCCGGGCCGTGGCGATTTCGAACAGACATTCGACAATGCGATGGACAATGTCTTTCCCGACGATAACGCTTTTGATCGTACGACGGGGTCGAGCCGTGGCATAAGGGACGCCGTCGGCGCTCCGTCGGGGGACGAGCTTCCCGAAATAGGCCAGACACTCTCGGTTGAAATAACGCTGCGGGAACATCTTTTGCGCCAGCTTGACCTGGCGACGTCAGACCCCAAGACACGCCTGATCGGCAGTTATCTGATCGATGAGATCGACAGCAACGGCTATCTGCTGACAGCGCTTTCGGAAATCGCACAGCGGCTGAACACGGAAGAGCAGGAAATCGAGGCGACGCTTACGGTGATCCAGGGCTTTGAACCGACGGGCATCGGCGCACGCAATCTGCTGGAATGCCTGTCGCTTCAACTGAAGGAACGCAACCGTTTCGATCCGGCGATGGAATGCCTGTTATCGAGGCTCGATCTGGTCGCCAGGCGTGATAACGCCGCCTTGAAAAAGCTATGCCGCGTCGATGACGAGGATATTGCTGAGATGCTTGCGGAGGTGCGCCAGCTCGATCCGAAACCTTGTTCTTCCTTTGGTGGTGATCCTGTCGAGTTGCTGTTGCCCGATGTCTTTGTCCGTCGCAAAGCGGACGGCGACTGGCAGATTGAACTCAACCCTGAAACCATGCCGCGGGTTCTCGTCAATCAGGATTATTATGCGACACTGGCCGGTCGCTGTGCTGGGGATAAAAAGCGACAGGGCAAGCAGGACGACAAAGGTGATGACAGGACTTTTCTGACGGAATGTCTCGCCAGCGCCAACTGGCTGACCCGCAGCCTCGAACAGCGGGCAAGAACCATCCTCAAGGTGGCTGCTGAAATTGTGAGGCAGCAGGAGGGCTTCTTCCTCCACGGCGTTACACAACTCAAGCCACTGACCCTGAAACAGGTGGCCGAAGCGATCGAAATGCACGAATCGACGGTTTCGAGGGTTACGTCCCACAAATCATTCGGGACTGACCGTGGAATTTTCGAGATGAAGTTTTTCTTTTCGGCGGCGATTTCCCAGGCAGACGGTTCTGAATCGCAGGCTGCGGAAGCTGTCCGCCAGCGTATCAGGCAATTGATAGAGCAGGAAAATCCCGACGCTGTTCTCTCCGACGATGCCCTGGTGCAGAAGCTCAAACGGGAAAAGATCGACGTGGCCCGCAGAACGGTCGCCAAATATCGGGAATCCTTGAAAATCCCGTCGTCTCTGGATCGCCGGAGAATGAAGAAAACAGTTGCTCCGGTCCGGCTATGAGCACTCCACGGCCGAACGGTCATAATTGTGGCAGTGCATTGATTTTCGGTAAAAATAACTAAATCAATGAGTTAGAGAGCTTTTACCTCGGTTTCGCGATGACTCCGGCAAAGAAAAGCCTTTATCTGCGAGAGATGGGCTTTAAAAATCTTACTCGTATGCCTTAATCTAACAGAAGATGTCGCTCATGCTTCGGGTTGAGTTTATGCCACGGGCAAGATGGGAGAAAAGATATGGTATTACGCGTATCCGGTAAAAACCTCGACATCGGTGAAGCTTTGCGGGGGCAGATCGAGACCCGCGTCGATGCCGTGCTTGCCCGTTATTTCGACGGAAAATATTCCGGGCATGTGACTGTTTCCAAAGATGGCGCCGGATTCCGCAGCGATTGTGTTCTCCATCTCCCGTCGGGAATTACCCTTGAGGCCACAGGCATGGCCGGCGATGCCTATGCGTCCTTCGATCAGACGGTTGCACGGATCGAGAAGAGGCTGCGTCGTTATAAGGATCGACTGAAGGCCAAGGTTATCGGTACGGCCAGCAATCGCGTGGATGGCGTGCTTCAGGGATCCTACACATTCTTTGAAGCGCCGAGCGATGCGGAAGGCGATGATACGGAATACCATCCCGTCGTCATTGCGGAATCGAAAGTTGCCCTGGATCGTCTGGCTGTCAGTGAAGCCGTTGTGCAGCTCGATATGACGGGGGCTCCGGTTCTTGTTTTTCAACACGCTGGCACTGGACGCGTGAACGTCGTATACCGGCGTCAGGACGGAGCGATCGGCTGGGTCGATTCTCCGCCCGATGGTGCTTGAATCTCGGCTCTATGTGGGTCTGAGGCCACGTTTGTTATAAAAAACGACGGCTTTTCGGGAGAACCGGGGCCGTCCATTAACGGTGTCATTATCCCATGTCATTGCTGGAATTTCTGAAGCCTGAAGCTGTCGTGCCGGTGCTGAAATGCACCTGCAAGAAAGAAGCGCTGGCTGAAATAAGTGCATATGCGGCCAAGCTGACCGGGCGCGACGAGACCGAAGTCTTCGAGGTTCTCCTGCAACGTGAACGCCTTGGTTCAACAGGGATCGGGGAAGGGATCGCGATTCCGCACGGCAAGCTTGCGAATATGGGTCGTCTGTTCGGTCTGGTCGCGCGTCTTGAAAAGCCTATCGATTTCGAAGCTCTTGATGGCCAGCCTGTCGATATCCTGTTTCTGCTGCTTGCCCCTGAAGGAGCGGGTGCGGACCATCTCAAGGCATTGTCGCAGGTGGCACGCGTATTGCGTGATCAGGAAGTTCTGGATCGCCTTCGGGCAGCGCGTGATGCGGATGCCATCTATGCCGTGATGACGGGAACGTCCGCTTTGAAGTCCCGCAAGGATGAGGCAACCTGACAGGAGCGGAGCTGAGAGCGGCGTCCGCAGCTAACTAGCGTTACGCGTATTAGCCAAGAACACGATAAAACAGCGAAGCCGTGGCGTTTTCCGCGCAGGGCGAATCACGTAAAAAGTCTATTCAGTCGTCTGGAGAATCCGCCGGAAAGCTGGCTCACGCTTTCGCGGGGCCATGATGCGATGATCTTCGAGGAGATGAAGTATGAAAAGAACGGTCATTGCAGCGGCAATCGCCGCGCTCCAGTTCCTGACAGGTCCGGTGCAGGCTCAATCGGGTGATGAGGACAGGGCATGGGTTTCGGATGAGGACGGCAAATTTGTCTATCTTGCGTTTTCGGTGCCTGAAAGCGATGATTTCTCCATCGCTTTTGCCTGTGAACTGAAAAGCAAACGCACCTATGTTGTTATTCGCGAAACGGAAGAGACGTCGAAAGTTGGGCGGAAATTCCCGCTGACGCTTCAGGTCGGCGATGTCAAGACGACACTCAAAGCCGCAACAACCTTCGACAAGACAGAGAACATGCTGCGGTCGATTGCGCCTATCAATCTCAGGAATGAGATTTTCCTTGCGCTCAATGGCGTCGATCCTCTGGTCATTATCCGTGATGATACAACGAAATCCTATCCTCTGACCGATATCAAGGATCGGTTGCGGGAGTTTCAGGACGGGTGCGGCAAGAAACGCAGACGAGGATAGCGGCGGTGCTTTAGAGCGTTTTGCGTTTAATCATAAAACGCTCTAAATTTCTTATGCTTCAAGGCTTTCCTGCGTCAACCGGAGTCCATTTAAACGCGCCTTGCTTCTAACGAGGCGATATTTCCCAGATCATCTGAACCGACGCATTGAAGGTGACGGTTGCAGGTGGCAGAATCGGAATGGAAGAATCTGCTACTTTCGCCATGGCCGCCATCCGCATGGGTTCACCGTAGCCAACGCCGCGACCGGCGCTGTCGCGAATCATGATCAGACGACCGAGTTTGACATTCGCGGCATTCGCATAGATTTCGGCGCGATGCCGGGCATCCGCAACCGCCGCCTCGCGGGCCTGGTCTTCACCGCCGATCGGCTTGTTGATGTCCCAGGTTACGGATTGAAACGTCACGTCATCTATGGTCAGGAGATTACCGATAATTCGACCGACCGAATCGATATCCCTCAGCACGATCTGTAGCTGGTGGTTGGCCTCGAAACGGGTCGGGTTGGACGATGAGCTTCCCGAACTCAGCTTTCTGACTGGCTCATAAACCCTGGAAACCTGGAAATTCAGGGTCTTGACGTCTTCAGCCTTGATCTCGAGAGCTTTGATTTTCGCAATGACCTTGTCACTGGTTTCCCGGTTGGCGGCGCTTGCCTTGGGAACGCTGTCATCGGTGGTTGAAACGGTCAGGATGATCCTGGCAAGTTCCGGTTTCATGGTCGCTTCACCGAAGCCGCCGACCGCTATGGAAGGAACTGTCGTGACCGCGCCCGAGTTTTCCTGAGCGGAAACAGACAGGGTACAGATAGCCAAAGCCATGGCTGCGAATGCGAGCCGTGTGGAATTCCGAAAAACGTTCATGATGGCAGGTCACTTTCGCGGGGTCATGTCCGGAAACCGCTTATTTTTTTAGAAAAGCGGTTTCTCGATACTCAAACTCGGTATCCGGCATGTGGAAGCCATGTTCCCCATATGCCGGACGTTCGTCCGATCAAGACGGATCAGACAGGTAATTCAGCGCCCGGATTTGATACGGGTCCATTGCCGCGTCACAATACGTTGCGCTTTCTCATCATAGGCGGTGTTTGTGAACAGCCGCTGAAGGGTGGCATCATCCGGATAGATGCCTGGATTTTTGCCGATTTCAGGCTTGACCAGAGGGCGGGCATCCAGAACCCCGGAAGCAAAGTTGACCAGATTTGAATTCGCTGCGGCAACGTCCGGACGCAGAAGATAGTTGATGAATTCATGGGCTTCGGCAGGATGCGGAGCATCGGCGGGGATTGCCAGGACATCGAACCACATCAACGCCCCCTCACGGGGAATGAGGAAAGCGATTTCGACACCATTCTTGGCTTCCTCCGCCCGCTTCATCGCCTGGAGGATATCGCCGGAATATCCGACAGCCATGCAGATGTCGCCATTGGCCAGGGCGTTGATATACTCGGAAGAGTGAAATTTCTTTATATTGCCGCGGGTCTTGAAGAGAGCATCGCCCGCCTTGATCAGGTCTTCCTGTTTCTTGGAATCGGGATTGAGGCCGAGGTAACTCAGGATACTGGGAAAGACATCCTCCGAACTGTCGAGCACATAGATGCCGCAATCCTTCAATTTGGAGGCAAGCTCAGGCTTCATCAGGAGGTCCCATGTATTTAGCGGAAGGTTGGGCCCCAGTCGCTCGCGCACCTTTTTGACATTGATGCCGATACCCGTCGTGCCCCACATGTAATCGACGGCATATTCATTACCCGGATCGAACACGGCGACCCGTTTCGTAACCTCCGGCCACATGTTCTTGAGGTTGGACAATTTGGTCTTGTCGAGTTTCTGAAAGATATCCGCCTTGATCAACCGTTGAAGAAACGGTCCGGAAGGGACGACGAGATCATAGCCGGATTTGCCGGTGAGCAGCTTGGTTTCGAGAATTTCGTTGTTGTCGTAGGTGTCGTAGATGACCTTGATGCCGGTTTCCTTGGTGAAATTCTGGATCACCTGAGGATCGATGTAATCCGACCAGTTATAGACATTTAGCACCCGTTCCTGGGCGGATGCCCCGGATGCAGTGGCGAAGGCAAAGACGATTAAGGCGAAGACATAACGGATCATCGCGACAAATTCCTTTATCTGACCGGCTATCCGGACCCTGAAGGAAGCTGCGGGAAGCGTCCGGGGAAAGGAACGCAATGACCAATCTAGCAGTCATGTCTTAATATCAAAACTGATAAATAGCCGGATTCTCAGCCGATAACCTGCATGACTTATGGCAGTTTCTCATGCCAGGCCTTCGAGCCTCTGCAAGGCGGCGTCGAGGGTTGCATCTGTCTTGGCAAAGCAGAAACGCACGATCGTCTTGACATTTCCGGTAGCATAAAAGGCGCTGACCGGAATGGTTGCAACGCCGCGCTCCATGACAAGACGACGGCAGAAAGCGACGTCGTCGGTTTCGCCGAGTGGGGCAATGTCGATGTTGAGAAAATAGGTGCCTTTTGAAGGCAGAACCCTGAAACCGCGTTCGGTCAATCCGGAAGTCAGCCGGTCCCGGCTGCGCGCGAGATCTCCCCGTAGCTCTTCAAAAAATTCATCATCCTTGCCAAGACCGTAGGCAACGGCGGCCTGGAGATTGGGTGCAGTCGTGAAAGTGAGGAACTGGTGGGCCTTAGCCAGTACTTTCATGAGTGTTTCGGACGCACAGACAAAGCCCACTTTCCAGCCAGTCAGGTTGAATATCTTTCCGGCCGAGCCGATCTTGACGGTTCTTTCCCGCATGCCGGGAAGTGCAATCAGGGACACATGGCGATGCCCATCGAACACCACATGCTCCCACACCTCGTCGCAGATGGCGATGGCGTCATGACGAATGCAGAATTCCGCCAGCAACCGCAAATCGGCATCTGAAAACACCGTCGCAGTCGGATTGAGGGGATCATTGAACATCACCACCCTGGTGCGGTCACTAAAGGCTTCTTCCAGCGCCGATCGTTCCAATCCGAAGACGGGTGGCCTCAAGGAGACAAAACGTGGAATGCCGCCGGCGCGCAGGACAAGGGGCAGATAGGCGTCATACATCGGTTCGAACAGCACAACCTCGTCGCCGGGCTCTATCAGAGCGAACAGTGCCCCTGCCAGCGCTTCGGTCGCTCCCGATGTCACCATCACCTCCGAATGCGGATCGAGGGAGAGACCCTGCCAATGGTTATAATGCGCTGAAATCGCTTGACGCAGCTCGGGTGTGCCCATCATCGGCGGATATTGATTCCATCCTGAAACCACCGCTTCTGCCGCCTTGCGCCGCACATCCTCCGGGCCCGGATCATCCGGGAAACCCTGGCCGAGATTGATTGCGCCGGTATCGCGTGCCAACCCGGACATGACTTCGAAAACGGTGATGGGAAGATCTGCGAAGATAGAGTTCATCTCGAAACGGGCCTGACAAGCGTTGAGATCAAAATCAGTAAAGGGCTTTGCGAGCCCAGACAACGGCGATCTTCAGGAATCGTGCCCGATTAGGACGAAGGCCTATACCAAGCAAACTGCCGTCATAGATTGACAAATCGACATGCGGGGCCGATACCGCTCCTGCTTATTGCAAAACGGTATCATGACCCGCCAGGACCTGAAAAAAGCACTCATCGTCTTTCATGACCTTGCCATGACGGCCATCGCCGTGCTGGTAAGCTTTGTCGTGCGCTTCAACGGTAGTATTCTTGAGGACCGGCTTTCCTACCTGCCGAAGTTCCTGCCGTTCTTCGTCGCATTTGCCGGCGTGGTCTATTGGTTCTTCCATCTTTACCGTTCGAGATGGCGTTTTGCGTCGCTTCCCGATCTGTTCAACATCTTCAAGGCGGTCACGGTTCTGACGCTTGCCTTGCTGGTGATAGATTATGCGCTCGTATCGCCGAGCCTGTTCGGATTTTATTTCTTCGGCAAGATCACCGTCGCATTGTACTGGCTGGTACAGATGGCGCTGCTCGGCGGGCCGCGCATCGCTTTCCGCTATCTGAAATATGCACAATCCCGGTCAACATTGGAGAGCAGCTCCAACAGCCCGACACTTTTGCTTGGTCGTGGCGCCGATGTGGAACTGATATTGCGGGCCATCGAGACCGGAACAGTCAAGAAAATCCAGCCGAAAGGGATTCTGTCCTATCGCCAGGATGATCTCGGACAATCTATTCGCGGTGTCCCGGTTCTCGGCGATTTCTCGGACCTCGAACAGGTGGTTCAGGATTTCCATGAGCGCGGTATTTCCATCCGCCGTCTCGTCGCAACCCCGAATGCCCTGTCGCCGGAGGCCCGCCCCGAGCAGCTCCTTGCCCGGGCGCGGAAACTCGGCCTTCCTTTGCTACGCCTGACGAGCCTCGGCGAAGGTGTCCGTGATTCGGAAATCCTGCCGCTTGAGATCGAGGACCTCCTCCTGCGTCCGACGGTGCAGATCGACCGGGCACGGCTGGCAAATTACATCCGTGGCAAGCGGGTGCTGGTCACGGGCGGCGGCGGCTCCATCGGCAGCGAGATCTGCATGCGCCTTGCCGCCTTTGGCGCGCAGGAGCTTTTGATCGTCGAAAGCTCCGAGCCATCGCTGCATCATATTCTCGAAAACCCGGACCTCGTCGCCAGCAACATGCAGGTGAACGGTGTCATTGCCGATATCCGCGACCGCGAGCGGATGTTTCAGGTGATGGCCGATTTCAAGCCTGATGTCGCTTTTCACGCGGCGGCCCTGAAGCACGTGCCTTATCTTGAAAAGGATTGGGCAGAGGGAATCAAGACCAATGTCTTCGGGTCGGTCAATGTCGCGGACGCGGCAGTTGCCGCCGGGGTTCCAGCGCTTGTGATGATTTCCACTGACAAGGCTATCGAGCCGGTTTCGATGCTCGGCGTGACCAAGCGTTTTGCCGAAATGTATGCGCAGGCACTTGACGCCCATTTTGTCGATGCAGTTGGCGGTACGCGGTTGATCGCCGTGCGCTTCGGCAACGTTCTCGGCTCGGTCGGTTCCGTGGTGCCGAAATTCAAGGCACAGATCGCACGCGGCGGCCCCTTGACCGTGACGCATCCCGACATGGTCCGTTATTTCATGACAACGCGGGAGGCTGCCGATCTGGTCATCACCTCGGCCTCGCATGCCGACCGGGAAGGTCGGTTACTGGCAGCCGGATCAACCTCGGATGACGAGCGAACCTCTGTCTATGTGCTCAAAATGGGCCAGCCGGTTCGCATCTATGAGCTGGCAGAGCGGATGATTCGTCTTGCCGGATATGAGCCGGGTGAGGAAATCGACATTCAGGTAACGGGAATGCGTGCCGGTGAACGTCTGCACGAAATTCTGTTCGCCCGGGAGGAACCGATGGTCGATACCGGCATTGACGGTGTCATGGCGGCAAAACCGGTTTTCGCCGACCAGGAGCGATTGCACGACTGGCTCGACCGGTTGCTCGTCGCACTCGGCGAGGCTGACCGCAGCATTGCGGATACTGTTTTCGAGGAAGCAATACCGGAATTCAAACGCCGGAAGAAAACTGGCGCGCCAGCGCTGCCAGAGCAGTCTCAGTCGCAACCGGCGGCTGCCAGCCCAGCTCCCTGAGACCATCGGTCCGCACGATCAGTGATCCAGCCATTCGTTCAAACTCTTCGCTTTTGCCAAGAGCCAGACAGCCAATTCTCATGAGACTTTCGGGAACCGGGATAAGATCCCCGGAACGACCAAGACCGCGACGCATGGCGCGCACCATATCACCGACCGAGCAGGGCTCAGGGTCGGCGACAATCACCGGCCGGCACAAAGAGCCCTGGATTCTGAGCACGAGATCGATGGCGTCAGATAGATTCTCGACAGCGAGAACGGAACGTCTGCCCTTCAGGGCTCCAAGCGGCAGGGGCCAGGAAGCCTGTGCCAGCCGCAGCAAAGCAGCCATGTTGCCCTTGACCCCCGGCCCGTAAATCAGAACCGGCCGAAGCGCGACCCAGTCGATGCCGCACTCGGCAAGGGCTTTTTCGGCCGCGAGCTTCGAACGCCCATAAGGATCGGTTGGCTGTTCTATCGAACTTTCGCTCAGGATTTCCGCGCTTGTCGGCCCGGACTGGGCCCTTATCGAGGATAGAAACACGAAACGCTTGACCCCGGCCCGCTCGGCGGCGCGAGCGAGATTGGCGGTCGCTTCCGTGTTGATTGCCCGATAATCGTCTTCCGGTCGCCCTGACATGGCATGGGCAAGGCCGGCGGAGTGAACAACCGCGTCAACGCCTTTCAGGGCTTCAGACATGTTCTGCGGACGCGTCAGATCGCCGATAACAGCGCCATCTGCATGAAGCGGCAGGTCGACAGGGCGGCGAAGCAGCACGCGCAGCCGATAGCCTCGCTGCATCAGATCACGGAGAAGGAATTGTCCGACGAAACCGGTTGCGCCGGTCAGGGCGATTAACTTTCCTGCGCCGGATTTTTCCTCAGGCATGACGGGATTCCCTTCCCTTCACCGGTGTTGCGAACCGGTAGAGGACGAAAGCAGTGGCTGCGACCCCGGCGATCAGGGTCAGAACCTGAAGCGGCCAGGCGCCATCAATGACATGCGGCCACAGGTAAGTTGAAGCGGCAAGAAGGGCAAGCACGACATTCAGCAGAAAAACGGTGACCACAATCTCCATCACCGGGTGGCCGTTGACGGTGGCGCGCTGATAGAAATGACTGCGGTGGGCCTGCGATAGTTTTTCGCCGCGCCTGAACCGCAGAAACAAAGTGATTGTCGCATCCATCAGATAATAGAGTGGTAGCAGCAGAGCCGCCGTCAAGGCCCCGCTTTCCGCCAGTTGCAGCAGCATCCAGCCGATGAGGAGTCCGATCGGCAAAGAGCCGACATCGCCGAGAAAAAGGCGGGCAACGGGCTTGTTGAAACAGGCGAAGCCGATCATGGCTCCGAGCAGGGCGGCTGCAACCAGAACCGTCTCCATGGGAACGAAGCCGACAGCTTGCAGCAGTACCAGAGCCGCCGTGACAGGCACGACCTCCGCAACGGAGAGCCAGTCAAGGCCGTCCATGAAGTTGACGAGATTCACGAACCACACGCCGCCGACGATCAGAAAGACATTCTCGAACCATTGCGGCAGAAGTTCCGGCAGGACGCGCAAGGCAAATGCCGATCGACCCATCAGGACAGCAGTGGTAACGGCCAGAACCTGCGCCAGCAGGCGCGGTGCAACCGGCAACGGCCTGATATCGTCGAAAGCACCGATGACGGCGATAAAAACCGTTGCAGCTCCGACCCATGCCATTCTGGAGATCGAATCTTCATAATCGATAACGGTGAGAACCGTTCCTACCAGAAAGAGCACCACCAGAATGACGGCGATGCCACCGCCCTGCGGTGTCGGAATCGAATGACTCGACCGGGCATTGGGACGTGCCAGCGCGTATGACGTCAGGAGCGGTTTCAGGACGATGATCAGAAGCGCCGACAGACCGGCACCCGCAAGGACCATACCGACAAGGATAAGGAAGAAATCCGGGTTCATGATCCGTGATAGGTCCTGTACCAGGCTACGAAACGTTCGACACCGAGCTGCAACGGGGTTGCAGGGGCGAAGCCGACATCACGGCGCAGATCTGTGATATCGGCCCGGGTTTCGAGAACGTCGCCAAGGGGCAATGGCGTATCGATGCGCTGGGCCGTGCGCCCCAATGCCTTCTCGATCATGCCGACCAGATCGTTCAGTTCTTCGGGCCTGTCGTTACCGATATTATAGATGCGATGGGCAACGCCGCTGGTGGCGGGGGTCGGTGACAGCGGATTCCAATCGGGGTCCGGTCTCGCCGGGCGATCCAGAACCCGGATGATACCCTCGACGATATCATCGATATAGGTGAAATCCCGCCAGACCTTGCCGGCATTGGCGACCCGGATGGGGGAGCCATTGGCGATGGCGTCGGTAAAGGCATAAACCGCCATATCCGGCCGGCCCCAGGGTCCGTACACCGTGAAAAACCGCAAACCCGTCACAGCGAAACCGAACAGGTGGCAATAGGCGTGGGCCATCGCCTCATTCGCCTTTTTGGTGGCGGCATAAAGGCTGACCGGATGATCGGCGTTATCGTTTTCCGAAAACGGCAATTTGCGATTGGCGCCGTAGACCGAACTCGATGAGGCGTAGACGAGATGGTCAATTTCATTGTGACGGCAGCCTTCGAGCACATTCAGGAAAGCGGTGATATTAGCGTCGATATAGGGATTGGGCTCTGTGAGCGCCCGGCGCACGCCCGGTTGAGCGGCAAGGTGCACGACCCGTTGCGGCTGGTGGCGTGCGAAGAGTTCCGCGGTTGCTTCCCCGTCTGCGAGATCGATGCGTTCAAGGACGATATCGCCCCGCCCCTGCAACTCGTTCCAGCGTGCCTCTTTCAGGTCAAGGGAATAGTAAGGGCTGAAATTGTCGACAGCGACAACTCGAAATCCCTGTTGCGCCAGCTTCCGTGCGACGTGAAATCCGATGAAACCGGCCGCGCCGGTCACGAGAATGGAAGATGGCATGGGGGCTATGCAGTTATCCTGTCTGTCGGGCCCTTCCTGTCAGAAGGTGTCGGAGGTTATCCCAGAGCGGGCCATGTTTCCAGAGCATTTCAGCAAAAAGCTGTATCCGGCTAGGGATATCACTCCGGTTTGGGCTCCAGATCGACGCTGTGTCTTTCCCGGGCTATGAAGGCGGTTGGCATTTCACGCTGCATTTCACGCTCGATTATGTTCAGCTGTCCATCGTCGTAACATGGATTGAGGTGGAAAATCGCCATCGATTTGACCTCTCCGGCCCGGCAGAGCTCAATACCCTTGTTCCAGGTGGAGTGTCCCCATCCCTTGCAATCCGTGTAATCATTATCGCAAAACATACCGTCGAAAATGATGAGGTCTGCATCGCGGACGAACTCGACCAGAGCCGGGTCAGGCCAGGGTATCGTGTGTTCAAGATCACTCAGGTAGCAGACCGCCCGCCCCGCATGGTCAAACCGGTAACCTGTCGACCCGCCGGGATGTTTCAGAGGTATTGTCCGGACAAGGATATTATCCTCGAACCGCAATGAATCTCCGGCTTTGAAGCCACTATGCACGAAGCGCACAGGGACATCATCCAGCGTGATCGGATAGAGTGGCGGTGAGTACTGCCGATCCAGAGCGTCAGCAGCGCTTTTGCCATTCTGATTGCCGCAATAGGTATGGATTGTGCGCTCTGCATTGAAAATCAGTTGTCTGCTCAGCAACAGACCATTGATGTGGTCCATATGTAAATGGCTGAGCAGCAGGTCTATATGCAGTGGCAGGCTCTCGGCCAGACTGCATGCCATCTTGGCGATGCCGCTACCAGCGTCGATGATGAACAACCGTTGGCCGAGACGGATTTCCACGCAGGGAGTATTGCCGCCGAATTCCGCGAATTCGGGACCGGAGGTGCACGATGATCCGCGTACGCCCCAGAAGCGTACGTACAATCCATCGGCTTCTCGCCTGCTCTCGACGTTTTTTTGCATGATGACAATTTGGGCTGCTAAAAAGCGCAACTCTGTGCGCCGTCACACTGGCCAGCGGGCAAGCAGGAAAGAGCTGAAACCGGAGGCGCCCTGAGGGAGTAAATCTGGAAATCTCCCGTCAGCGCAACGCCCTGTTCAGAACGACATTGAAGCTGGGCTTGAGGAAGATATGCTATCGCGGTGCGCGTTTTGCTAGAATACGTTGCAATGTGCGCCGGTGCATGTTGAGCCGCCTTGCGGTTTCCGAGACATTGCGATTGCACAGCTCATAAACACGCTGAATGTGTTCCCACCTGACGCGATCCGCAGACATCGGATTTTCCGGCGGAAGGGCGCGGCTGTCGGGTTGGGCAAGCAGGGCCGCCTGGATTTCGTCGGCATCGGCGGGTTTCGCCAGATAATCGAACGCCCCCAGTTTGACAGCGGTAACGGCGGTGGCGATGTTGCCGTATCCTGTCAGGATAACGCCTCTGGCATCGGGGCGACGTTCCTTCAGGTGTTCGATCACCTGCAGGCCGTTGCCATCGCCAAGGCGCATGTCGATCACGGCAAAGGCGGGGGCTTCGATTTCAATCGCTGCAATGCCGTCAGCAACACTTTCCGCAACGCGCACCTGATAACCGCGGAGCTCCATGGCACGCGCCAGACGGGTCGAGAATGGCTTGTCGTCATCAACGATAAGAAGACTTTTGTCTTTCAGGGGATCCAGCGCTGCAGCCGCATCGCCTTTGGTGTCTTCTGTCGCCACGAGACCCTCCTTAACATTTCTTTTCGACAGCATATAAGTCATTGTGCCGACAATCAATATGCGCTGCAATGTACCTTGCGGATATATAGGGCGCAAACTTTGGACGAAACCCTTTTCTCAATAAGCGAAACAGGCAGATCATCAAGTCCATATTTGTCCTATATTTGATCTTGTCAAAAAAAATGGATGCACTCATGGCCGGAGTTCAGGCCGAAATGCGATTGATTTTTTCTGCCCTTCGGTAGTTGTCAACGCCTTCGACATCATGCTCGAAATCCGCTCGACGCCACGTTATACGTGTAATTGCCCCGGTTGCAGGCAGAGTTGCATTGGAAAAGACCATTTCTGCGCCGGAGCGTTCGATCAGGGTCTTGGCGATGAACAGTCCCAGCCCGAGACCTCCCCCCGTTGCACCTTCCTCGGGAACCTTGTGTTCGTTTCTGTTGACCGCGCGTGTCGTGACATATGGTTCGCCGAGCCGCATCAGGATATCGGGCGCATAACCGGGGCCGTCATCACGAATTTCCAGCCGGACATGATCATCATCCCATCGAGCGGTGATCCAGACCTCGGAGCCTGCGAAATCGATGGCGTTATCGATGATGTTGGTCAGGCTGAACATGAGGGCGGTTCTGTTGAGGCAGCGTGGCTCCGGACCCTTGCCGTCAATATCGACATTCAGGAGGACATCGAGCGAACGCAGCGGTGCAACCGTCTCTTCGATCAGATGGCGCAGTGTCATCGTGGCCAGAAACTGCATGTTGTCTTCCCGCCCGAGCGAGGTCAGCTTTCCGAGAATTTCACGACATCTCACAACCTGGTCACGCAACAATTGCAGATCGGCAGCGGTGTCGTCGTCCTGGGGCAGGGAACGGCTCAACTCCTTTGCGACGAGGGCGATGGTGGCCAATGGAGTCCCGAGTTCATGCGCCGCTGCCGCTGCAAGCCCATCCAGTTGCGAAAGATGCTGTTCGCGCTCCAGTACCAGTTCCATTGCCGCGAGGGCATCGGCCAGTTGTCGGGCTTCGGCGGCGACCTGCCAGGCATAGATGCTGATGAAGGCCATGGAGAGGAACAGTGAAAACCAGATGCCACTCACATAAAGGAATGGCAATTCTATCCTGACGCTGGCGTTCCACGGCAGCGGGTCGTGGACAAGGGCGAGAATTGTCGCGCAGCCGACTGCCAGAAGCCCCAATATCAGAGTTCGCTCAGGTGAAAGGGCCGTTGCGGAAACGAGGACGGGGGAAAGAAACAGGACAGCGAATGGATTTTCCAAGCCGCCCGTCAGATAGAGCAATCCGGCCAATTGAACAATGTCGAAAGCGAGGATCTTCGTTGCTGCGCTGGGGGCCAGCCTGTAATTGACCGGCAGCCGGATCGTCAGGACAATGTTCAGGAGTGCAGAAGCCGCGATCACGATGAGGCAGGCGACGAAGGGAAGGGAAAAACCGAAGCCGAACTGGACCGCAACCACGGTGATGGTCTGGCCGATGATTGCCAGCCAGCGCAGGCGAATCAGCGTATTGACCCGCATATGTTGCAACCCGCGGGCATAGTCGGGAAAAATATTCTTGAAAATCGCGGTTGCAGATAAGCCGGTCATCATATTCCCCAATGCGAGTCCCCGGAAAACAGTAATGCGCCGTAAGAGAGAGCCGCATGCTTCCAGTCCAGAAATAACTGACTGCGAGAGAAAAAAATAGCGTTCGTAACTGAATTTACATCAGGAGTGGGGATGCATTTCGCGACTTGAAAAAAGATCGCTGACATCGATGTTTTTAGAGGGCAGATTGGTACGATGCGATTCGCTTTTTTCACTCGGGGTGAGCCGGAACCCTCGCATCTCGATATCCGTCACGGGGATAGCGCCTTCAGGGTGGAACTGCGTCGCCGTTCCATCGCGAGACGGGTGACGTTGCGTGTCTCGGGTGCGACCGGGGATATCGTTCTGACCTTGCCGGAGAGGACCAGCATTGCGACGGCAAGGAAATTTGCCGAGGCGCATGGTGGATGGATCGCTGCGCGGGTATCGCGTCTGCCTGACCGGGTTCCGTTTGTCGCCGGGGCGATGATTCCGTTTCGTGGCGTGCCTCACCGGATTGCTCGCCGTGCCTGCCTGCATACGGGAGCTTCGACCGGCCCGGATGGTGAGTCGGAAATCGTTGTAGCGGGGGCGGAGGCTCATACGCCGAGACGTGTAAGGGAATTTCTCAACCGCGAGGCCCGACAGGATCTCGCGGAGGCCGTTGCCCGCTACACGGCGTGTCTCGGTGTCACTGCCGGTAAAATCACCCTTCGTGACACCACGAGTCGCTGGGGCTCCTGTTCCAGCAGGGGCGGTCTTTCATTCTCATGGCGGCTGATTATGGCCCCGCCTTACGTGCTCGATTACCTCGCGGCACATGAGGTCGGGCATCTCATCGAAATGAATCATTCCCGCCGTTTCTGGCACCTCGTCCACGATCTGTGTCCGCGGACGGACGAGGCTGAGAAATGGTTGAAGACAAATGGCGCCGGGCTACACCGTTTCGGTTAGATCAACGTTGCTGTTTTTCGTTTCGCCAGACGCTTGTGGAGATGGACCATCAGCGCGATCCCGAATAATGGCGTCAGGAGATTGACGACGGGAATCAGAACGACAAGTGCCAGCAGCATTCCGGCAATGAAGACGGTCAGGCGATTTTCTGTACGCATGGAGGCAGCTTCGCGCGGTGACAGGAAACGCCCGGCCGCCAGTTCGAAATACTCCCGCCCGAGCAGGTAGGCATTGGCGACGAAGAACACAAAAATGTTGATTCCGGGCAGGAAGAACAGCGCCAGAGCAACAAGATTGACCAGAAGCGACAACCCGGCAAAGCGCAAACCGTAGAGCAGAGAGCGCCCGAATGGTGCCGCCTGTCCGACGGGATCGGATGGAAAGTCGGTTTTCTCGACGATCATTGCGGCATCATCCACGAAATATCCGGCAACAATTGCTGAAATAGCGGGCAAAAGATAAATCAGCAGGAAAAGAAGCCCGATTCCGCTAAGCAGAACGACATAACCGTCGATGACCGGATATTGCGCACTCAACGAATGATTCGAGATGAAATATCCGAACAAACGGGTCAACACGACCCAGACGAGAGCCAAAAGCGCGATGGTCAATCCGATGGACCACCACAGAATGCGGCGGAATCCGGGAGAGAGAACCTGACGCCAGGCGGCATAGGCCGCTTTCAAGAGCATGAAATTAATCCGGTCGGTTAAGAAAAGGCATTAATGCCTTGTTCAGGGCACGTAATACCGCAAGGGCCGCAGCACAAGAGAGACGGCAGTGTTTTCGTTTTGTGGCCAGTCAGCGCTCTTTACGCGGATCAATCGCCTTTTCCTTCACGGGGTATTAACCCGTATGGGCGAGAGATAAAGAACAAAATGACGAGAAACCAATGCGCAAAACTTCACCATTCATCGGTATCCTTTCCCTGTTCCTGACGCTGTCGGCGGGGGCCGCTGTCGCACAGGAGAACGGTGGGCGCAAGGGAACCGGTTTGCCGGTACCCCGCTATGTCAGCCTGAAGACCGACAGGGTTAATTTACGTGAGGGACCTTCAAAAGATCACCGCACCGCCTGGGTTTTTCAACGTGCTGGATTGCCTGTCGAAATTGTCGCCGAGTACGAGAACTGGCGGCGGATTCGCGATTCGGAGGGAACGGATGGCTGGGTTCTTCATTCGTTGCTCTCCGGTCGCCGCACTGCACTCATCATGCCGTGGGCCAAGGAGCAGCAGGAGCCGATTGCGCTTCTCTCCCGTCCGGATGACAAGTCATCGGTAGTGGCCAGATTGCAACCCAGTGTCATCGTCAACGTCAAGGGCTGCGACGGTACATGGTGCCGGGTGGTCGTACCGATCGATGGCAGCCGCGACAATGATGGCTATACCCGCCAGGACAGGCTCTGGGGCGTCTATCCCAATGAAAAGGTCGAGTGAGCAGCTAATTATATTGACAATTCAACAGGAAAAGCCCGGCAAAAGGAAAGCCGGGCTTCTTGTATATGCATAACGGATGAAGCCTCGATCAGTCCGTTCGGGCGTTCTCTACCAGAATGCGGGTAAGTTGTGGGAAAGTGATGCCGCTTTTCTGGGCCTGTTCCGGTGCCAGGGATGTCGGCGTCATACCGGGCTGTGTATTGATCTCGAGAAAAACCGGTTCGTCCGTTCTTGTGTCCAGGATGAAATCGCTACGCGAAATGCCCCGGCACCCGAGAGCGATGTGGATTTTCACGGCAGTATCCATGCACTGCTTGAAAGCGGCGTCGGAAATACGGGCTGGAATGACGTGGACCGATCCGCCGGGGGCATATTTCGCTGAATAATCGTAGAATTCATTATTCGCGGGTACGATTTCGGTCACCGTCAGGGCCCTGTCGCCGAGCACTGTCACGGTCAGCTCCGCGCCGTCTATGAGCTCTTCCATGAGGGCCTTGTCCATGTAGGGCCAGGCTCCCTTTTCAAATGGATGCTTTGAAGGGTCCCGGACCACGAAGGTATTGATTGAAGAGCCGTCATTGACCGGCTTGATCACATATGGCGAAACAGGTGGGTCGGCCCAGAACACGGTCTCGTTGACCAGCTTTCCCTTCGGGCTGCGAATACCGATCTGGGTGGCTATGAGCTTGGTGCGAACCTTGTCCATCGCCAGAGAGGAGGCGGAGACGCCGGAATGGGTGTAGGGGATATCGAGAATATTCAAGAGACCCTGGATCGAACCATCCTCACCGAGCGGACCGTGCAGGGCATTGAAACAGACATCCGGCTTCTCTTGGATGAGACGGGCGGATATCTGCCGATCGACATCGATCTCCACTACATCGTAGCCTGCTTCGCGAAGCGCGGCGGCGCAGGAAGCCCCGCTGACGAGGGAAACTTCGCGTTCTCTAGACAGACCGCCCTTCAATACTGCAACTCTGGTCATTTCACCGGCGCCCATATGATTTCGAACAATTCACCTGCCACTTTAACCGCCGAACCCTTCCATCCGCTTAACGGACGATAGGGTTCCCGGCCACAAATTACGCTATTGAACCTGCGATCCGTCCGCCATGCGGATGTCACCATTGCCGGTTTTTCTTGTTTTGATGCGGAGCGGATTGCTCAGCAGTTTGATGTCGCCGTTGCCGGTCATTGTCAGAGTGGCTTCCTCGCTTGGCGCAATTGTGGCGTCGCCGGTGCCTTCCATCTCGACAGTCGTATTTCGTTGCGACAACATGCTGATATCGACGTCTCCCGACCCGGTGATGGCGACATATGCGTCCTCCACCTTCCCGGCGGCCTGGATGTCGCCGCTGCCGGTTACTTCAAGCCTTAACGATGGTTGTGAAACGTCATGGAGGAAAAGAGCGCCGCTGCCGATCACAGCCCATTTTTCTATCGCAGGCCCTTCCAGCTCAAGGCGGATATGATTGTTCTGGAAGAAGCGCCATTTGAAGCGGCCATGCAATTGCCCACTCTCCAGTCTGATATGCTCCAGAACCCAGGGATTACCGCGTATAACAGCACGTGCTTCGGGTGCCGGTTTCCAATGGACATCGGCCGGAACGTGAATGCTCATGGCGTCACCGGGTGCCCAGTCAAGCTCGCGTTTAACGGTCTCTCCGGAATCGGTTCCGTAATAATAACCGGATGCGTTCATCGGGTCGCGTTTCAGGAAGGCCAGTTTGGCAATGAACACAGCGATGATCGCGAAGAGAATTGCACCTGTCACGAAAGGCGCCAGCGTGAAAAGCAGGGTGCCACTGCCAAACAACAGCCCGGCAAGCACCAGCACCAGAGCGACGACCAGCATCAGTGCCAGCGCGATAACGAGACCGATGACGGGAAGGAGGAACGCCAGCCCCCTGGAAACCATGAACCACTTCGCAAGCCCGAGAGGTTGTGCCCGCAATTGCCATTCCCGATAAAAAACATCGGACAGATGTTCACGGCCGAGGCGGCGGGGATCGCCGAGTGCTTCCGCTGTTTCGGCTTCGGTGCGGCCATTCACAGAGGCCTCTTCGAAATGTGCCCGATAATCGGCCATGATGTCGTTGAGCTCACTGGATGGGATTCCGCTCAGCGCTTTTCTGAGACGTCCCAGAAATTCTTCCCTGGTCATTGTGTTACTCCGAGAATTCGACCGACTGCGCCGGTAAACTGTTGCCATTCCTGCCTTTGACTGAGAAGCGAAGCCCGGCCGGTATCCGTGATCCGGTAATATTTCCGGGAGGGGCCGTTGGCGGATTCCTGCAGATAGGAGGTCACGTAACCATCTGTCTGAAGTCGGCGCATCAGCGGGTAGATAGTCCCTTCGCCCATGTCGACGGCCTCGAACAACTGCTTCGCGATGTCGTAGGCATAGCTGTCGCCCCTGGCGAGCAGCGCAAGAACGCAGAGGTCGAGAACACCTTTTTTCAATTGGGTTGAAATCGAATCAGCCATCGTTGTCTCGATCCATTGTTGTTGGTGAGTGAAGCTTTATAACAAGGTATCTTTTATTGCAAGGTACCTTTTTAAATATAATTGCTTTTTGTGAGGGCTTGTCTTTCGAATTGAAAAGGGCGGATACCAGCTCCCCGGTATCCGCCCTTATTGTGTATCTATGAAAAATGAGAGTCGGCTTTCAGGCCGTTCCCTTACACGTCCAGATTGGCGACATTGAGCGCGTTTTCCTGGATGAATTCGCGGCGCGGTTCCACCACATCGCCCATCAGCTTGACGAAAAGATCGTCGGCTTCCGAAACTTCCTTGATGCGCACCTGGAGCAGCGAACGCACGTCGCGGTCAAGGGTGGTTTCCCAAAGCTGCTGCGCGGTCATCTCACCGAGACCCTTGTAGCGCTGGAGTTGAAGCCCTTTGCGTCCGGCGGCCTGAACTGCCGTGAAGAGTTTCAGCGGCCCGTCGATCTGCATTTCGTCACCCCTGCGCACCAGCATGGCGGGCCTGGCATAAACTTCCTGGAAGGATTCCGCCTTCTCGTCGAGGCGGCGTGCTTCCGGGCTGTTGACCAGGGCGGCGTCGAGAATCGAAACCTGGCGAACGCCGCGCAAAGTCCGGCTGAAGACATAGCCGCCGTCCTTCACTTCTCCGGTCCAGCCGCGCTCGATATCTTCCGAGATCGCATCGAGGCGTTGCGCGATGTAACTCGCCGCTGCCGGGCCGCGTTCCGGATCGTCCGCCACATCCGGGCGGAGCGCGCCGGCAATGGCCGCCTGTTCAACCGCGACGCGATCATAGCGCGTATGCAGGCTGTTCAGAACCTGACGGACGAAGCGGGCCTCGTCGATCATGGTCTTGAGCTGGTCGCCCATGAATTCCAGGCCGCTGGCCAGCTTCAGGCTTGCTCCCTCGACTCCGGCGTCGATCAGGAAGTCTTCCAGCGCGCGCTCGTCCTTGAGATAAAGCGCCTGCTTGCCGCGGGTCGCCTTATAGAGCGGCGGCTGCGCGATATAGAGATGGCCCCGCTCTATCAGTTCCGGCATCTGGCGGAAGAAGAAGGTCAGCAACAGGGTACGGATATGCGAGCCGTCAACATCGGCATCGGTCATGATAATGATGCGATGGTAACGCAGCTTGTCGATATTGAACTCTTCGCGTCCGATGCTGGTACCGAGCGCCGTGATCAGGGTGCCGATTTCCTGACTGCCCAGCATCCTGTCGAAACGGGCACGCTCGACGTTGAGAATTTTGCCGCGCAGCGGCAGAACCGCCTGGAACGACCGGTCGCGGCCCTGTTTGGCCGAACCGCCTGCGGAATCGCCCTCGACCAGCAGCAATTCGCATTTCGACGGATCACGCTCCTGGCAATCGGCGAGCTTGCCGGGCAGGGACGAGATATCGAGCGCGCCCTTGCGACGGGTCAATTCACGGGCCTTGCGAGCCGCCTCACGGGCGGCAGCCGCCTCGACTACCTTGCTGACGACGGTCTTGGCATCGTTGGGGTGTTCTTCGAACCAGTTGCCGAGCGTTTCGTTGACAATGCCTTCGACAACGGGACGTACCTCGGATGAAACCAGTTTGTCCTTGGTCTGTGAGGAGAATTTCGGGTCGGGAACCTTGACCGAGACAACAGCGGTCAAGCCTTCACGGCAATCGTCACCGGTAAATGAAACCTTTTCCTTCTTGGTGATACCGGAGCTGTCGGCATAGCCGGTGACCTGACGCGTCAGGGCGCCCCGGAAACCTGCAAGATGGGTGCCGCCGTCACGCTGGGGAATGTTGTTAGTGAAGCACAGCACATTCTCGTGGTAGCTGTCGTTCCACCAAAGCGCCACCTCGACGGTGATGTTGTCGCGTTCGGCTTTCAGCACAACAGGCTGGCTGATCAATGGCGATTTCGTGCGGTCGAGATAACGCACGAAAGCTTCCACACCACCGTGATAGACCATGTCTTCACGTTTGACGTCGGCGTGGCGGTTATCCGTCAGGACGATGTGCACACCGGAATTGAGGAAGGCGAGCTCACGCAGGCGATGCTCTAGGGTGCCATAATCGAACTCGACCATGGTGAAGGTTTCGGTGCTCGGCATGAACGATACTTCGGTGCCGCGCCTGCCTTGCGCATCGCCGGTAACGGCGAGCGGAGCGACGGAATCTCCATGACGGAATTCCATCTCATGGGCCTTGCCGTCGCGATAGATCTTCAGCCTGAGCCAGGACGACAATGCGTTGACCACCGAGACGCCGACGCCATGCAGGCCGCCGGAAACCTTGTAGGAGTTCTGGTCGAATTTGCCGCCGGCATGGAGCTGGGTCATGATGACCTCGGCAGCGGAAATACCTTCCTCATGGTGGATATCGGTCGGAATGCCGCGTCCGTTATCGGTCACCGTGCAGGAGCCATCAGGATTGAGGGTCACCGTGACTTCGGTTGCGTGGCCTGCCAATGCTTCATCAATGGCGTTATCGACAACCTCGTAAACCATGTGGTGGAGACCCGACCCATCGTCAGTGTCGCCGATATACATGCCAGGGCGTTTGCGAACAGCATCCAGACCCTTGAGAACTCTAATTGAATCTGCGCCATAGGATTCCAGCGCTTCATCGCGATTGGCTTCGGCCATTCGGTCTTCCTTGAGATACGGAAACAGGTGTTTGATTCGTTACCGGTAATCTAATGATCAGGAGGGCAAAGATCACTGTTAAAAGCCGATTTTCCCGGCAAAAATCAGGCATTCCCCCGAAAAAACAGCTCATATTCAAACTGAATTCCAGGGCAGGTTGTAAACCAGCTTGCGAGAGCGGGTAAAGTACCCCGGATGACAGAAAAAAGATACCCGTATTGATCCAGATCACAGGTCTGGATTCTGCCGTAAAAACACGACAATTCCACCACAACAGCCCGGTCAGATCGCCATCGTTTTCGGGGCAGAAACTACCTCGAAGACACATTTCGAGCCTCGGGAGTGATCACATGAAGAAATATGCTCTTGCGACGTTGATAGCGATATCTGTCGCCATGCCGGCCTATGCGCAAACTGCGAAATCGTCAAACACGACCATGGCGATAAAGGGAGTTGGTCAATATGAGGTGAAACCGGACTACGCGATCATATCCGTAAATGTTACGAGTCGTGATCGAAGCCCCGAGCGTGTTCTCGAATCACATGCCACGCGCGTCGCCAAAGCTGCGGCTTTCCTTGAGGAGTTGAAGAAAGAAGGGCTCGAAATCAAAACGAGCAGCTTCCGATTGAGAACGGAGCAGAAAACGGAAGCGGTGCCCGTTCGAAACGGCCTGCCTCGGCAAAAGCCTGTCGGACCTCGTGAGTTCGTTGCCCATACCGACTATCAGGTGACAACGAGGAACCTCGAAGGATTGAGTGAGATGGCTGGTCAATTGGCTTCGAGCAATGTTCTTGAAATATCGTCGTTTTTCTACGATGTTGATAATCCTCGTGCAGCCTTGTTGCAGGCGAGGAGAGCGGCTGTGACAGATGCCCGCGAACAAGCCGAAATTTATGCCGATGCAGCCAGTATTCAACTTGTCGAAGTTACTGAAATTACGGACGGCGAGGCCTCTCGGGGCTATTCGAACGGTGATCAGGCAGACTTGCCCTCCCGAAGGGCTGCCGGGCTTTGGGTACAGGTAGCCCAGATCATTCCGCCCGCAGTCCTGAACTATGATGCGTCCGTTAATGTGATCTGGCGAATTGCGCCCAAATCCCAGTAACTCGGATATCCATCAGAGGAATATGGATTATCGTGCGGCGATCATTGCCGCAGCGCCGGCCATGATCAGGCTGGTGGTGCGGTGCAGAACCCGGATGGCCGACGCTTTGGAAAGCGCTTTCTTGATCTGGCTGACCAGCAGGATGTAGACACCGAAAACCAGGGTCAGAACACAGGCGATCATCGTGACGAGAACGGCATACAGGCCAGGTCCGATATGGTTGATATCGATCAGCGTCGGCAGGATAGCCATGTAGAACATGATTGTCTTCGGGTTGCTCAGCGTTACCGACAAACCGAGCCAGATGCTTGAAAATCTCTTCGTTCTCGCCGGTTCTGCCGTTGTTTCGATGCCGGTTGCCGGGGCGGTCCACAGCCTCCAGGCAAGATAGAAAAGATAGACCGCGCCAAGATATTTGATGGCAAGGAAGATGAAGGCAAATGTCTTGGCGATTGCCGCAAGGCCGAGAATGGCCACGGTCAACCAGATAATATCGCCGATAATGGTTCCGGCAGTCGCGGCAAATCCCGCCCGGACACCGTGGCTCACGACGCGCGCCGTCACAGCGGCAATACCGGGTCCCGGGATAGCGGCTGCGACTGTCAGCGTGACCGCAAAAACCAGCAATCCTGAAAGACTGATCATAATTTGGGACCGGGTCGAGGTGAAAAAGGACGCGTCCGTTAGCCCGAGGCGCTGGAGAGTCTATAATACCTCTCCATCCCTGGATGCAATACGGATGAGTATTTTTCGGCTCTATCTGGCTACGCTGCCGGCGATATTGAGAACATCCCATGGTCGGGAAAAGGGAGGTGCATAGAGAAGATCGAGCATGGCAAGCTCATCGACGCTCATTTTATTCCATATGGCGGTTGCAAGAACGTTGGCACGCATTGCCGATCCCGTTCCGCCGGCCACCTGCCCGCCAAGCAGCTCTCGCGTCTCCTTGTGATAGATAAGCTTGACGACGATATCGGCCTGTCCCTTGATGTAGTTGCTGTGGTTCTTGTCCCTTATGACGACGGCCTTGTGAGAAATGCCGAGTTTCATGGCCTCGGATTCCGTGACGCCGGTTCTGCCCGCCTCGATACCGAGAACGCGGATGGCTGCGGTTCCGAGCGTACCGGGAAATCTGCTTCTGCGCCCTGCAAGATTCTCCCCGATGACACGGCCGAGCTTGTTGGCACCGGTCGCCAAAGGAATGTAAGCTGCCTCCCCCTTGCTGCGATGATGGAGGGCGGCGCAGTCGCCGGCGGCGAAGATGTGAGGAATACTCGTTTGCCCGTATTCATCGGTGAGGATGGCCCCGTTTGCCATCATCTTCATGCCGATATCGCGAAAGGGCCAGGTATTGGGACGAACGCCGGTGCAGATGATGACGAGGTCAGCCTCGTAGTTTCCTTTGTCGGTTCTGACTCCGGTGACGTGACCATTGCCGCAGAGAGCCTTGACGCTTTCATTGAGGTGAAGATCTACTTTTGCTGCTTTCAGTTCATTTTCTATGAGATCGGTCAGTTCCCGGTCGAACAGATCTGGCAGAACTCTCTCATCGAGTTGAATGACGCGAACGCTTTTACCGAGCTCAACCATTGCCTCCGCGATTTCAAGGCCGATGAAGCCCGCCCCGATGATGATGACATTGCGGTTGTCGGGGTTACGTGCCGCTTGCCTGACCGTCAGACCGTCGTTCAGGGTTTTGAGCGTGAAGACATTGGTGAGGTTGAGGTTTTCTATGGGAGGGACGATGGGCGTCGCGCCTGTTGCGATCATCAGGCGGTCGAAGGAGTCTTCGAAAATATTATCGGATAGCAGGTCTCGTACCTTCACCGTTCTGGCGGGGGAGTTGATGGAGAGAACTTCATGCCCGGTTCGGACATGTATGCCGCCTTTGGAGAATTGTTCGGCCGTTCTTGAGATCATCTCGTTTTCGTCATTGAAATGACCACCGATGAAATAGGGCAGGCCACAGGCGCCGAACGATGTGATCCGTGATTTCTCATAGATGACGATATCTGCGTCCGGAGCCTCGCGTTTCGCTTTTGCGGCGGCGCTTGCGCCAGCCGCTTCCGCTCCGATGATAATGATTTTCATCGAGTTTTCCTGTTTTCGGGTGAAGGACTGGAAGCGTCCTCACCACTGTTTTCTCAGATATGATATGTGTCGGAGCTGGTTACTGGGGTTTCGGCTCGACGATCGTCAGGATGACGATCAGGCTCAGAAACGAGCATCCGGCCAGAAACATGAACGCGATGTCCCACTTGTAAGTGTCGAGAATGAAGCCGACGATCAGGGGTGCGAAAGCCGCACCAACCGAGCCGCCGGTATTCACAACGCTGTAAGCCATCGGGTAAGTCTCTTTTGTTGCCAGGCCCATCGGGTACACGACGAATGCCGAATAACCGAGGTTGAGAAGAGTTCCCATCAGGAACAGCATAAAGGCGAGGTAAATCGGATCGTTCGGAGCGAAGACCAGGCTGTACATCATGATGGATGTGGAGATAGCACTGACTATCATGAGCGGTTTGCGGCGCTTGTTGAAAACGCGGTCCGACAGAAAACCGCCGATCATGTTGCCGACCACGGCGCCGACGAACGGTGCCGCTGCAAGAAAGCCGGTATTTATGGCTGTGAAATGCTTTTCCGTCATCAGGTAGGATGGAATCCAGGCCATGATGGTATTGATGATGCCGGACATGCACATGAATGCGATGCCGCTGCCGATGATGTTCCAGGATGTGAAGACCTTGCGAACCGTATCGACGGGCATCAGCGTCCGGGTGCGGATCAGAGTATCAAGCCATGCGGGGCAACGATCTTTATGAATGCGAGCCGTATTTGCCGCATCCGCGTTGTCTTCACTGCGGATGTATTGCAACTCGGACTTGGAGACGAAGGGGCTTTCCTCCGGCATGCTGTGAACCATGAAGTACCACATCGCGGCCAGGATGAAGCCCGGAATCGCACAGGCGAGAAACATTTCGCGCCAGCCCCAGGTGACGATGATGAAGGCGCAGATCGGAGGAATGACCACCGGCCCGCATTTCATGGCTGCAAAATACAGACCCATGGCGGTTCCCTTTTCCTTGGCGGGGAACCACTGGTTGATGGTGGCGCCGCAGCCGATGCCAAGGGGAGCTTCGGATAATCCAAGTGCGGCGCGATAAATTTTCAGCAGAAGCAGAGAGGATGTCGTGCCGATCAACCAGGTGCTGATCGATGTGGCGACCATCGCGACGGGCACGAGCACCCGGGTCGAGAAGATTTTATAGAGGAAGCCGACGGGAATTTGTCCCAATGCGTAGAATACGAAAAAGAAGCTGACAAGAATTCCAGCCTCCGAATTGGTGAAGCCGTATTCCTTTTTGATGTAGGGAAGTGCCATTCCGAAATTGGCGCGGTCGGCCGTTGCCATCGTGTATATCAGGAACACGACAGCCAGGACGACCCAGCGATATAAACCACTTTTTCCCCTTGCTGGGTCGAGACTCGTAGATATGCCGGCGTTGACAGGCTTCATATCGTTCATCGTAAATCCCCACGAATTATTTTAATATCATATTGATTTTACTGAGATAATCTTATGAACTTATGATTTTTGGCCGGTGTTCACGCCACCTGTTGAATGTAGATTTTCATCTGCCGAAAAACGTTTGCCTGTCTCAGGCCGCCTCCCAGCGCTGTCGCATCGGTCTTTGATCCGGAAATATGGATATGGGTATAATAGCCCTGCTCCTGACGGATGATTTCACCGGTGCAACTCAGCATTTCGAATGGTCCGTCCACCTCGGTGGCCTGCACGGGCGGAGGCAGTGTGTTGCCGGCGGCGTTGGTGAGCACAACACCGATGACGGAGCCGATAGCGCCTTGAAGGTAGGCTTCCTGCCAGCCCTTCTCTTCGACGAATGCCTTGATTTTTGCGATGAAATCATCCCCAGGCGACAGTTTGAGAATGTGAACGGGCGATATGGACATGGCTATTGCCTTTCAGAACCAGTTCGGAAGGAGGGAGGGCAAAGCTTTCCCCTCAGTGAAAGCGATATGCTTCACTTGTCGGGGCGATGCCCGGAAAAGGCGGGAGCATGAGATCTCCCGCCTTGGTTCAGTTGTTGAGGGTTATCTGCGACCGTATTTCTGGATGACGCCGAGATCGGACATGATCATCCTCAGTTCTTCCAGCTTCGGTCCTTCAAGTTCGGGATAGGGACGACGGATACCGCCGGCCGGCAATCCGAGAATGCGCTGGGCAGCCTTGATGACGATGGGGTTGGAGAACCAGTAGAGCGCCTGCAGCAGCGGGTAGTAATGGAGGTAAAGCTTCCGGCACTCTTCCATTTTGTCCATGGTGTCCCAGGGACGCGAGATTAGAGCTATTTCTTCCGGGATGATGTTGCCGCCGATATTGGCGGTACCGTTACCGCCGAGCGCCAGAGTCGGGATGACGATGGAGTATTTGGGATAGTCGCAGCACAGGATATTGATCCTGTCTCCCAGCCGCCGTTTGACTTCAACGAGTTGGGATACGTTCGGCATGGCTTCCTTGTCGACGATGAAGTTCGGCACTTCGTTCGCCAGGGTTTCAATCGTCTGTGGGTCGAGGTTGACGCCAAGCCGGGTCGGATTGTTGTAGACGCCGACAGGAATGGAGACGGCTTTCATGCAGGCGCGCATGTGTTCGAGAACGGCAGTCTGGGGTGGCAGGAGATAGGGAGGAATCGTGAAGATTGCCCCATCGCCGCCTTCCGCCTCGATGAACTTGGCGAATTTGACGGAATCATCTGTCGAGGAAAAGGAGGAGTTGAAGAAGACCGGGATACGTCCGCTGCTGATCTTGATGACTTCCTTGACGATCGACTTGCGTTCCTCAAGGGTCAGCAGGGTGACTTCACCGGCGGAGCCTGTCACGAACAGTTCCGATGTTCCGTGATTGATCTGATGATCTATGACTTCCCGGAAACCTCCAAAATCAACATTGCCGTTTTTGTCGTATGGTGTTGGAATAGCAACCCAGGAACCGGTTGGTTTTAACATAGCAATACCCCACTGCTTATGGTTTATTTTGCGTTAATTCATTGGAAGATATGGGATTCAGACCCTACATCTGGTTTTAAGAGAATGTTTCTTTAAACTCGAACACCGTATCTCGTGTATTTATACTTGAAATACAGCATTTCAGGTGTATGCCTCACTTGGTCAGACAATGAATATTTACTATAATTACAGAGTATGATATAAATTGAATATTACACAAGGTCCTTCCATTCATAAGTATGATGACTAAAAGTCAAGAATGGATCAGGTTGCCATTTTGGCTTGAACAAGAACGGTTTTAAGCCGAAAACCGTGTCCCGACCTTGTCACGCAAAGCCCTGTCCCAGGGTGGAACAGGGACGATTTCCCTGACAAGAAAATCGATGAATGTCCGGATTAACGGATTGGTGTAGCGGCTTTGGAAGTACATCGCATAAAGGGTTTGATCGTTTTCCGGTCGCTCGACGGAAAATAGAAATTCCAGTTTGTTGTCGATCACCGAGCTGCTGGCGATGTAGGTCGGAAGGCACGCAATGCCCGTTCCATTAAGGGCCGCGACCATCAAAGCCAGACTGCTGTTGCAATCCGAACCGCCGTCAACCTTGACCTGATGACGCAGCTCCCCTTCCTGCCATTGAATCCAGGAGCCGCGGGCATCCATGGTCGGATAGGCGAGGAAACGGTGTTTTCCTGACTGGAAGATATCCTCGATACTCGTCGGTCTTCCATGAGTGTCGAGATAGTTCGGACTGGCGCAGTAAATCCATTTGACCTGGGCCAGTTTTCTGGCGGTATAGTTCCAGTCGGTCGCAGTCGTGATACGCAGCGCAAGGTCGAACTTTTCTTCGCCCAGATTGGCGTGCCGATCATCGAGCGAGACGTGAATGTCGACCTCTGGATACATGTCCATGTACCGACCGACGAGACTCATCAACTGGATGCTGCCGAAAGCCGTGGAACAGGTCACCCGCAAAGTACCTTTCGGATGAAGCTTGAAACTGTCCAGTTCATCGAGAGCTTGTTCCACATCCTTTAAAATAGAGGCGACGCGACGGAAAAACGACTGGCCGTGTTCGGTCAAGGCGGTATTGCGCGTCGTCCGTTTGACGAGGAGCACGCCCATGCGCGATTCGAACAAGGTCAGACTCTTGCTGACGGCAGAAGGCGTGATGTTAAGCTCCTGCGCTGCTTTCGAAAGAGAACCGGTCTCCGCAACTTTTGCGAAAATGATCAGCTGCGGCAAAGATGCAAAATTCTTCATGTTCAGGGGAATCCACGCAATCAATGAAATCCCTGCTCGCCGTAATCGCGATGTTCGAGACTTCGCATAATCTGCCGATAGATATGGATATTGCTAATTGTCAAATTATTGCAGTTCTTTAAGTGATTGGCTATGGTGGCATAGCGCCACGCTTGCGCGGCAATGAAGAAACCGGTTCTGCCTTTGAGTGTTTTGCATTTAATATGAATCGCAAAAGCACTCTAAGTTTCTCATGTCGTAAAGATTTTTTCCGTTTAACCGGTATCCCTAAAGCGCTTCGATCCGCCCCGGCGAAACGCGATAGAGATCGGCTCCGCCCTTGAGTTCGGCGAAGAGAGCGGGGTCGGCGCCGGTCATCCATATCTGGCTGCCGAGGCCCGACAATGCCTGGTAAAGCGCGGTTCGGCGTTGCGGGTCGAGATGAGCGGCTATCTCATCAAGGAGCACCAGTGGCGGCACGCCTGTCATGATGGCGACAAGGCGCGCCTGTGCCAGAACGAGGCCGATGAGAAGGGCTTTCTGTTCGCCGGTCGAGGCGATGCTGGCCGGGATGTCCTTTGGACCATGGCGAACCAGGAGATCGGATGATTGCGGACCGATCAGGGTCCGCCCGGCGGCGCGGTCGCGGGAGCGATGGTCGCGCAGAAGAGCCCGGTAACGATCTTCGGCATCTACCGCTGCCATGCTGCCTGCCAGCCGGTCCACCTCGCCGTCAAGAGCGATGATGGCGAATGGAAATGGCGCGAAACTGTCGTGTTCCGCCTGGATCAGCGCACTGAGACGGTCGACGGTTTCCCGTCTCGCCGATGCGACGGCGATACCGATTTCCGCCACTTCCCGCTCAATGGCATCGAGCCATGCATTATCATGCGCTTGTTCTTCAAGCAGCCGGTTGCGGGAGCGTAAAGCGCGTTCAAGAGCATTGACCCGGCTTGAATGTTCCGGATCGACGGCCAGTACCAGGCGGTCAAGAAAGCGTCGCCTGTCGCCTGCGGAACCACGGAACAGCGAATCAAGATCCGGAGTCAGCCAGATGATGCGCAGGAACTCTGCAAAGCGGGAGGGCGATGCTGCGTTCGCGCCGTCTATCCGGCACAAACGATTGATTTTTCCCTCTTCGACGGAGAAACCCGTGCCGAGACGATGGTCTCCGAAAGGGGTTTCCACGGTGATCGAGATCGCATGCGGGCCGGAACTGTCATGCCGAACCATGTCCGCGAAATCCGCCCGGCGCAGGCCGCGGCCGGGCATGAACAAGGACAGGGCTTCGAGGATATTGGTCTTTCCGGCACCGTTTTCGCCCACAAGCGCCACAAGTGTGCGCGACGGAGCCAGATCGAGGGTGCGATAGGTCCGGAAATCATTCAGCGACAACCGCTCGATACGCGGCAAAGGGAGCGAAAACTCCACCTGGCACCTTCAAAATCACGGCCCATCGACCGGAAATGCAACAGAGTCGAAAACCAGAGCGTTTTGCGTTCAATATGAATCGCTGCAACGCTCTAACTTATTGTTAAGACGCATTTTCTTATCGTTTAATTGATGTCGATTAAACGGAAAAAGCTCTAAGGCCTCAAAGAAGAACGGCGAAGCGTGAACGCTTCGCCGTCAAACGATAGCACATCTTACCAGACGGCTAGACCCGCATCGGCATCAGGACGTAAAGCGCGGATGCACCGGCACGATCCTGAACCAGTGTCGGCGAACCGGCATCGGCAAGTTTGAACAGGGCGGTATCGCCCTCGAGCTGGCTGGCGATATCGAGCAGATATTTGGCATTGAAACCGATCTCGATGGCAGCGGCATCATATTCCGCTTCTATTTCTTCCGTTGCCGAGCCCGAATCCGGATTGTTGACCGAGAAAGTCACCTTGCCTTCTGCCAGAGAGAGCTTCACGGCACGACCGCGATCCGACGAGATGGTGGATACACGATCGACGACCTTGGCGAACTCTTCGCGATCAACGATGAGATCCTTGTCATTTCCGGCCGGGATCACCCGCTGATAATCCGGGAATGTTCCGTCGATCAGCTTGGAAGTGAGGACGACACCGCCGAATGTCAGACGAATTTTCGCGGTAGACAGCTCGACCGAGACATTCTCATCCCCATCTTCAAGCAGCTTCTGGATTTCGGAAACAGCTTTGCGGGGCACAATGATGCCGGCCATACCCTCACTGCCGGAAGGTGCGGGCAATTCGATGCGCGCCAGACGATGGCCATCCGTCGCCACGGCCCGCAGCACCAGCACGCCGTCGCTCTCAATGGTGTGGAAATAAATGCCGTTCAGATAATAGCGCGTTTCCTCGGTCGAGATTGCAAACTGGGTCTTCTCGATCAGCCGTTTCAGATCACCCGGCGGCAGCAGGAAGCGATGGGAAAGATCGCCGGCGGCGAGATCGGGAAAGTCGCTTTCCGGCAACGCCTGCAACATGAAGCGGGAGCGGCCCGAACGCAGCTGCATCTGGCCGGTGTCACCCGCCATCTCGAGCGAAACCTGGGCACCATCCGGCAATTTGCGGACCACATCATAAATCACATGGGCTGGAACCGTGGTCGATCCTGGCTGGATCACCTCGGCTGGGATGGTCTCGGTCACCTCGATATCGAGATCGGTCGCCTTGAGGCGCAGTCCGGTTTCCTCGGCGCGTAACAGCACATTCGACAGGATCGGAATGGTGTTCCGACGCTCAACGACGCGATGGACATGCCCAAGCGCCTTCAACAATGCTGCGCGTTCGACAGTAACTCTCATGATCCGGTCCGTTGTAGTTGGAGCAAAAAGCTCGTTTCGCCCGCCTTCGATCTGACAGGCCTCCTGCGTAAAACTAACATACATTGACGAAGGGAAAAACTAAACGCAAGGGGCATTACCCTGATGCTCAACGATAATCAGCGTTGAAGCATTATGGTCTCCCTCCCGACACCTTCACGCCTCCGCACCATAACATGGCTCGGGGGACATGTTAAAAAGACTTGGGTCGAATGTGTCGATCATTCCTGAAGCATGCGCTTCAAAAGTTCGACTTCATCCGACAAGGCTGTATCCTCGTGCAGGGCCTTTTCGATTTTGCGAACGGCATGAAGCACGGTGGTGTGATCACGGCCGCCGAACCGACGACCGATCTCCGGCAGCGAGCGAAGGGTCAGAATCTTGGCCAGATACATGGCGATCTGGCGGGGTTTGACAACAGCCGCTGTCCGGCGCTCCGACAGGATATCGGAGCGAGAAACATTGTAGCGGCTGGCGACCAGCTTCTGGATGTCTTCGATTTTGACGCGTTTCGGCTCGCGGTTACGGACGAGGTCACGAATCGCGGCTTCCGCAGTTTCCAGCGTGATGGTCGAGCCGGTCAGTGTGGCATGCGCCAGCAACCGGTTAACCGCGCCTTCGAGATCACGGCCATTGGCAGTGATCGAACGGGCCACATAGGAAACGACAGTCGGACTGACGTCAAATCCCGGATGAAGCTGTTGCAGGGCGGCAACCCGCGTTGTCAGGATCGAGGCGCGCAATTGCTCGTCGAGGGAGCCTACTTCAACCACCAGACCGCCGGCGAGGCGTGAGCGAACCCGCTCATCAAGGGATTCAAGATCTGTCGGCGGGCGATCTGCCGCAACCACAATCTGTCGTCCTGCGTCGATCAGTGCATTGAGTGTATGGCCGAATTCCTGCTGGATCGACTTGCCTTGGATAAACTGGACATCGTCTATGATCAGAAGGTCGATGGCGCGAAGCCGCTCTTTGAAGGCCAGGGATGTCTGGGCTTTGAGCGAAGAGACGAAACCATACATGAACCTGTCCGCGGTCAGATAGATGACCCGGCGGTTGCTGTTGCGGGTCTCGTGGCCGATCGCATGAAGAAGATGGGTTTTGCCAAGGCCGACGCCGGCGTGAAAATAGAGTGGGTTGTACAGAGCGCCGCCGTTCTGATGGCGGGCGACACGTTCCGCGGCTGCATGAGCCAGCGCATTCGAACGGCCAACGATAAAGCTTTCAAAAGTCAGGCGGGCATCGAGGGGGGCTCCGCCGAGCTCGGTGACGTCGCGGTCTTCCGCCGCCTGCGGCATCTGCGGCTTGGCATCGTTAGTGGAAGTACCGGCTGAACCATTTTCCTGAAAGCGCGCACTCTCTCCGATGCGGCGGACGGTTTGCGATGTCTCACGCGCTGCTGTCCCGCGAACACTGATGACGATGCGCTGAACGGAAGGGGTTTCGCTCTGGTAAACGCTGAGCACGCGGTCAGTGTAATGCGCCTCGATCCAGCTCTTCAGAAAGCGGGTGGGTACGCTGAGTTGGGCACAGCCGTTGTCATCGAGAGTTTCGAGTTCCAGACGGCCGAACCAGCTTGCAAAGACATCTTCACCAAGTTCAGCGCGGAGGCGGCGCTTGACCCGGACCCAGATGTCCGATGCCGCGGCATGAGATACGGCTGCCGCATCGGCCTGCTCGCCATCTCTTTCCAATGAAGAGCTTTTTCGCTCAGTTTCATTGCCGCGCTGCATACAATTCCCTTTCTTTCTTATTGGTGCAGCTTTCATTTAAGAAGCGCACGAAATTTTACCACTGTCGGATTTCTGCGACAGTTCTTACAACGAAAATTCTGGATAAGGACCTGTTAGGACGTCAGTTTAAAATATAAAATGTTCAAACAATTCGAACCTGATGCGTACGCAAACAAACAACAGGGGTGGATCCCGCTTGAGCAAACCATGCCGTTACTAGTCTTTTGTTTGATCAACACGGCTATACCCCAAGCGCGGAGGTTCATAAGTCTGGAAAATCATTGATTAACACTTCAACGGAACCGCTGAAGTGAGTTGACCTTACACAGGGGGTGTGGGGGGTGCAATACGATTAAAATGATTTTTGCCGAATGTGGTTCTGCCGGGCTGGTTCTCCGTGGGTTGAACCCTCCGCAAATGTTTGTGAATTCAATCCTTTCACGAAGCGGAGAACGCAAAAATTTGAAAAATGGAACAAGACATTTGCTTCGCTCGGGAGCCGGATTCGAAGAGGATTCATCTCTGATTCTGTGCCTTCTTTCTCCTTTGCATCTTAAGATATTGATATATTTGATTTTTATCTGCGCGCCCCGGGAGAGGAAGGGCGACGCTTCCAACCGCCAGACTCCCTGATAAGTCAAGGCAAAATTACGGCCAATATTTGGCCTCGAAGGCCACGTCATGCAAAACAAACGGGCCGCTGACGGGCAAAAGCGAAGCTTCCGCAGAAAGATAAATCGGAACGCCGTTTCAGTCGAAAGTCGGGAGGATGCGGTATGATTTATACAAATTTGGAATTAACTCAATAAAAAACCCGACCGCAAGGCCGGGTTCTTGAAACGCGCCAGTTGCCCTGATTCAGGCGAGCGCCTGAATCCTGTGAGACAGGCGGGAAACCTTACGTGACGCCGTGTTCTTGGGAACGATCCCTTTCTGGGCGGCACGCATGATCTCCGGCTCCGCTTCGCGAAGCGCGGTGAATGCGGTATCCTTGTTGCCAGAAGCGATTGCTTCTTCGACGTTTCGGATGAACGTCCGCATACGACTGCGGCGCGTGCGATTGATCGCGGTGCGCTTCGCGATCTTGCGGGTCATTTTCTTGGCCGACACGGTGTTGGCCATGGCTCATCCTCACTTGCGATTGGTCCGACCCTTGTTTCCGAAGGCAGGGTGCCCGGCAGGTCGACCGTAATTGTTGAAACCGAAGAGCCCGCGATCAGACGCGGGCCCACTGCCGGGGCTTATAGACGTGAACGTATCGGACGTCAACGGCGAGAATGCGTGCGGAACGACGAAATCGACTTTCTTGTCGCAACAGCAGCGCTTATCACTCACGTAGCATTGAGAAACAAGGATGTTTTCCGTCTGCCTGGCTTCGAAGAGGGCAATTAAAACCAAGTGGCGACCAATATGTGCAGCGGATTGGCCGGGTCCGCGAGAAGACGTACGGCCATGGCGCAGCAGACGATGACAAGAAGAGGACGGATCAGTTTCGCGCCGACGCGCATCGCCAGCCGCGAACCTATCTGGGCGCCGAGAAAGGCTCCCACCGCCATCGTCAGGCCGATTGGCACGATGATGTAACCCTTGATGGCAAACAGGCACATACTGGCAAAATTGCTGCCGAAATTGAGCAGCTTGGTATGGGCGGTCGCCTTGATGATGCCGTAGCCCAGCAGGGTGACAAGTCCCAACATATAGAAGGAGCCGGCGCCTGGCCCGAAAATACCATCGTAAAAGCCGACGACCGGCGGGACGAGAAAAGCGAAGACCCCGACCGGCATTCGGGCGCGAATTCTGGATTCTCCGATTCCGGGCGACAGCGCAAAATAAAGTGCCACCGCCACCAGAAGAATCGGGATCATCAATTGCAGCCAGTGGGTCGGCAGGATCTCGACACTGAACGTTCCGAGTGTCCCTCCGACGGCAGCGATCAGAGCCAGTGGCAGGGCGGAGCGCCAGTCGATCAGCCTGGCTCGTGCGAAAGCCACGGTTGCTGAAAACGAAGCCACGCAGCCTTGCAGCTTGTTGGTGCCGAGCGCGTAAATCGGGTCCAGCCCGACCAGAATCAACGCCGGTACGGTCAGAAGACCGCCGCCCCCGGCGATGGAATCGACAAAACCTGCAACGAAGGCAACTGCCCCCAGCGATAAGAGGAGATAAATATCGAGTTCAATCACTTGTTCTTAAACACCGCACGCCTTTTCTCAGCGAAGGCGTTCATGCCCTCTTTCTGGTCGGCGGTGGCGAACATAGAATGAAAGACGCGCTTTTCAAAGCGGATACCTTCGGAAAGTGTCGTTTCATAGGCCCTGTTGATGCTTTCCTTGGTCATCATGGCAACAGGCAGCGACATGGACGCGATCGTCTGGGCGGCCTCAAGCGCTTCGTCCAGCAGTTTCTCTGCCGGGACTACGCGGGAAACCAGACCGGAACGTTCGGCTTCCACGGCATCCATGAATCGGCCTGTCAGGCACATATCCATGGCCTTGGCCTTGCCCACAACCCTGATCAGACGCTGGGTGCCGCCGGCGCCCGGCATGACGCCGAGCTTGATCTCGGGTTGTCCGAACCGGGCATTGTCCGCTGCGATGATGATGTCGCACATCATGGCGAGTTCGCAACCGCCGCCGAGCGCAAAGCCCGCGACTGCGGCGATGATCGGCTTGCGATATGCCCCGATATCCTGCCAGGACGACAGGAAATCATCGAGATAGGTATCGGGAAAGGTCTTGTCTTTCAGCTCCTTGATATCGGCGCCGGCGGCGAAGGCCTTTTGTGAGCCGGTTATGACGATGCAGCCGATTGTCCGGTCGGTCTCATATGCCTCCAGGGCAAGGCTGACGTCCCCGATCAGAGCCGAAGACAGCGCGTTCAGCGCTTCCGGGCGATTTAAGGTGATCAGGCCGACATTGCCCCGTGTCTCGACGATGATGTTCTGATAAGTCACTAGCGTCTCCCATTGTCTCTCATGGAACGCAGGAGCGTCCTTTCCAGACAGATGGACTCACCTGCGTCAGCTTTGCAATGCTGCGAAAGTGGACATGCCGGTGCGGCGGTGTGCGAGAAACGGATTATCGGTGGTTTTCAGGTTGGCATTGCGGACAGAAGAAGGTCGATCGCCCGGCCTGGACAATTCGTGTCACGTGCCCCTGGCAGCCGGAGGTGCTGCATTTTGCGCCTTCACGATCATAAACGCGGAAGGCATGTTGAAAATAGCCGAGCGTGCCGTCGGTTCTTGCGTAATCCTTAAGGGTCGAACCGCCGGATTCGATCGCTTCCGTCAGCACATCCCGGATGCAGGTTGCCAGTCTGTCGGCCTCATCGCTACGAAGGGAGCCCGATTGACGCGTCGGGTGCAGACCGGCACGAAACAGCGCCTCGCATACATAGATATTGCCGAGCCCCGCGATGAGCCTCTGGTCGAGAAGAGCGCTTTTCAACGGCGTCTTCTTCTCAGCCAGCAGCCGCGCCAGTTCCGGCCCGGACAACTGGTTGCCGAGCGGCTCAATTCCAAGCCCTGAGAGATGACGGCAGATGTCGCCATTGCCATCATCGACGATATCCATGAAGCCGAATCGCCGTGGATCGTTGTAGATCACGGAGAAATCGTTGCTCATGGTGAAGATGACGTGGTCATGCGCCTGTCGTTCCGGTGGTTCCTCTCCGGGCCGGACCACCGAAAAGCGTCCCGACATGCCAAGATGCATGATCAGTGCTTCTCCGGACGATAATCCCGCTACGAGATATTTGGCACGGCGATGGAAACTCGTAATCGTATGGCCGACCAGCCGTTCCCGGAAGCGGGCAGGAAAAGGAAATCTCAGGTCGGGACGTCGCTGCTCGACAGCCGCAAATCGTGCGCCGTCCATCGCAGGCGCAAGACCTCTTCGAACGGTTTCGACTTCAGGTAATTCGGGCATTGTCGGCCTTCCGGAAAAACGACGAATCTGGCGTGCAGATGCAACACACTGAGACAAATGCAAAAAAAGCAAGAACTGGGTTTCAGTGACTATAATAAGGCAGTTCGTATGTTTTCGCTCACCCGATCATATCGGTTGCCTGTCCCGTTCATGCGCGGAATTCATAGCTTTAGTGCGCAGCTTCCGCTAATGATCGCACGGGTAAGCCGCGTCAACCACTATTCTCATATTCTGTTGCAACTACGGGGCCAATCTCCCATCTTGCGACGAGACATGTGGCGTGACAGGCCGGATGGTCATGGCAAAAGGTTTTAAGCCGTTTCGCCACCGCTGGAATAAAGTGCTTCTGAGGATTAGGGCAAGGCGACATGAGGGATACCACCCATTTCGGTTTCGAGACTGTACCGCTCGAAGAGAAGCAGGATCGCGTCAATGACGTTTTTCGCTCAGTGGCCCGACGTTATGATCTGATGAACGATCTTATGTCCGCCGGTCTGCACAGGCTCTGGAAGGACAATTTCGTCACCGGTCTGCATGTGCCGAAAAAGACACCCTACCGACATCTGGACGTCGCCGGCGGGACCGGTGACATCGCTTTCCGCATTCTCGAATCGGGGGGCGACCAGACTCATGTCACTGTGCTGGATATCAATGGTGACATGCTTGAGGTCGGCCGGGAACGCGCGGCTGGCCGCTTCGATGGCAGAATTGATTTTGTCGAGGCAAATGCCGAAGAGCTGCCTTTCGAGGATAATAGTTTCAACAGCTATACGGTTGCTTTCGGCATCCGTAACGTTCCCCGTATCGACCGGGCGCTGGCTGAAGCCTCGCGGGTGCTGAAGCCCGGCGGTCGCTTCATGTGCCTTGAGTTTTCCAAGGTGGACGTGCCGCTTCTCGACAGGGTTTATGACGCTTATTCCTTTGCCATGATACCGAGGATCGGACAGATGGTCACCGGAGATGCCGATTCCTATCGCTATCTTGTTGAATCGATTCGCCGCTTTCCCCCGCCTGCCGCTTTCGCGCGAATGATGGAAACCGCCGGTTTCAGGCGTGTCACCCACAAACCGCTGACGGCAGGGGTGGTCGCCATTCATTCCGGCTGGAAGATTTGACGTGATAGGCGGTCTCTTTCACCTTGCCCATCTCACTCGCGCCAGTTTCGTGCTGGCGCGCGAGGGTGCGTTGTCGTTGATCGATCCCGCGCCGCTGCCGCCAATGGTTCGTTTCCTGTTGCGGTTTGGCCGCCTGTTCGAGCGTCGTCATGACGGAGCGGCGGGGCTGTCGGCTGCCATGGTCCGTCTTGGTCCCTCTTATGTGAAATTCGGTCAGTTTCTGGCGACAAGGCCGGATCTGGTCGGCGTAAACGCCGCAAGAAACCTCGAAAACCTGCAGGACCGCATGCCGGCCTTTCCGAGAGAACAGGCGGTAAAGATCGTCGAGGAAGCGCTCGGCAGCCCGATTGATGAACGGTTCGTCTCTTTCAGCGAGCCCATTGCCGCAGCCTCCATCGCCCAGGTTCACCAGGCGCGGATACGCTCCAGTGACGGAACCGAGGAGGTTGTTGCGGTCAAGGTCATTCGCCCGAAGATTCGCGAGCGATTTGCCCGTGATTTGCAGGCAATGCGGTTTGCAGCCAATCTCGCCGAGCGTGTTTTGAGCGATATGCGTCGTTTCCGCCCCAGAGAGGTGGTGGAGACCCTGGCTCGCTCCGTAACCATCGAGATGGATTTGCGTCTTGAAGCCGCTGCGGTGTCCGAACTCGCCGAGAATACAAAGGACGATGGAGATTTTCGCGTCCCTTCCCTCTACTGGACGCGAACAGCCCGTGATGTGCTCACCACGGAATGGATCGATGCGATGCGCCTGAGCGATCTTGCGGCTATCGATGCCGCCGGGCTCGACCGCCCGACCCTGGCGCGCACCGTTCTGCAATCGTTTTTGCGTCACGCGATCCGTGACGGCTTCTTCCACGCCGATATGCATCCGGGCAACCTGTTCGTGGACAATACCGGGCGGCTGGTGGCGGTCGATTTCGGAATCATGGGCCGTCTTGGCATGCGCGAGCGGAAATTCCTTGCCGAAATTCTGCTTGGATTCATCAACCGTGATTATCAGCGGGTCGCCGAGGTTCATTTTGCTGCGGGCTATGTCCCGGCGCATCATTCGGTGGAGGATTTCGCACAGGCGATTCGTGCGGTCGGAGAGCCGATCTATGACAGGCGCGCCAATGAAATATCGATGGCGAAGCTGTTGACCCTGTTGTTCGAGATTACGGCCCTGTTCGACATGAAGACGCGCACCGAGCTCGTCATGCTGCAGAAGACCATGGTCGTTGTAGAGGGCGTCGCCCGGGCGATAGATCCGAGGCTGGATATCTGGCGCACGGCTGATCCGGTGGTGCGCGGCTGGATGGAACGGAACATCGGACCCGTCGGCCAGATTGAGGAAGCGGGTAACCGTCTTCGTGATCTGCTGGCTCTGGCAGGAGAGCTGCCCGCCATGGCTCGGCGCGCAGACGCTGTCCTCGCCAGGGCAGAGAGTCATATTGTCGATGATGATCGAAACCGGCGTCGAGCTGGCGGAAACCGGATCGCAACGGCGTTATGGATCATCGCCGCTGCGCTGATTGTCCTTGTGGTGAGGAGCTGACCCGCGATGTCTGCGAATAAGATGAGCCATCGGACGCTTGCCGATAAGAAAGTCCTTCTCGTGATCGGCGGCGGCATTGCCGCTTACAAGTCGCTGGACCTGATCCGTCGTCTTCAGGACAACGGCGCATCGGTGCGCTGCATCCTGACCGCTGGCGCCCAGCAGTTCGTCACCCCGCTCGCGGCAGCCGCCTTGTCAGGACAGCGGGCGCATACCGACCTGTTTGACCGCAATGACGAAGCGGAAATTGGACATATCCGCCTTGCGCGGGACGCCGATATCGTTGTCATCGCACCGGCAACCGCCAACCTGCTTGCAAAAATGGCCGGTGGTATCGCCGACGATCTGGCGTCGACGGTTCTCCTTGCGACGGATCTTCCGATTCTGGCTGCCCCGGCCATGAACCCGAAGATGTGGCAGAATCCGGCGACCCGACGCAATATCGCCACCTTGAAGCGCGACGGCATCAATATGATCGGCCCTGCTGACGGCGCCATGGCCGAGGCGGAAACAGGAACCGGGCGCATGTCCGAGCCTCTTGAAATCGTGGCCGCGGTGGAAGCCGTGCTGTCGCGGAAAAGCGCTGTCGCCGGTCTTCTTGCCGGAAAGCGGATCATCGTCACATCCGGCCCGACCGTCGAGCCCATCGACCCGGTGCGCTATATCGCCAACCGGTCTTCGGGCAAACAGGGCCATGCCATAGCGAAGGCCGCAGCGGCTGCCGGAGCAAAGGTTGTGCTTGTTTCCGGCCCTGTGAGGCTGCCGGACCCGGAGGGCGTGGAAACCATTCATGTCGAGACCGCCCGGGAAATGCTGGCTGCGGTCGAATCGATGCTTCCTGCCGACATAGGTGTTTTCGCCGCCGCAGTTGCCGATTGGCGCAGCGCTGGCACCAACGACCAGAAAATGAAGAAAGACGGCCAGAAAATTCCGCCGCTGGAACTGGTCGAGAATCCGGATATCCTCGCGACGGTGGCGAAAAGCCCGGCGAACCGACCGCCGCTGGTGGTGGGGTTTGCAGCCGAGACCGAATATGTCATCGATCACGCCAAGGCGAAGCTTGCGCGCAAAGGATGCGATCTCATCGTTGCCAATGATGTCTCTCGTGGCACCGGTGTCATGGGTGGGGATTCCAATCGTGTCCATCTGGTCAGCGCCGAAGGTGTCGTCTCCTGGCCTACCTTGAGCAAGGACGAGGTCGGTGAGCGCCTCGTCAATCATCTTGCCGCCATTCTCGCAACGGAAAAAGAATGACCGAACAAAAAACGACGGATCTCTCGATCCCGACCGTCCGCCTGCCCCATGGCGAGGGACTGGAGCTGCCGAGACGCGAAACTGCTCACGCTGCCGGTCTCGACCTTGTCGCCGCCAATCCGGCGGGGGAGCCGATACGTCTTGAAAAATTCGCCCGGGCGCTGATTCCCACGGGGCTCGTTTTGCAGATTCCTTCAGGTTATGAGGGACAGGTCCGTCCGCGTTCCGGCCTTGCGTTCCGCTATGGCGTCACGGTTGCCAATGCTCCCGGCACCATCGATGCCGATTATCGTGGTGAGGTGAAGGTTCTGCTGATCAACCTTGGCGAGGAACCGTTCGAGGTGGTGAGGGGCATGCGCATCGCGCAACTGGTGATTGCTCCGGTCTCCTTTGCGACCCTGACGGAGACGAAAATCCTTGATGAAACGGTTCGGGGCATCGGCGGATTTGGCTCAACCGGAGTATGACCGGCCCGGCAAGGCCCGAAGCGGATATCGATTGATCTGTAAAAAGGTCATTATCCCAACGCATGAAGTGAATTGTGATTCCATCGGAGCGCAATCTGTTATATTTGGTAAACTGGAAATGCCGTTTGGCAGCCCGATATGAGAAGGTCTCCAGACCATGATGCTTCTGTCACGCCGTTCGCTTCTTGCCATTGCCGCAGTGGTCGATATTGCGCTGCATGCGCGGCCGACGCCGGTTTCGGCGAAGAGCCTTGCTTCACGTCACGATCTGCCGCCGCGTCATCTGGAAACGATGCTGCAGGCGCTGGTTCATTGCGGACTCATCAAGGGCGTGCGTGGGCCGAGAGGCGGTTATGAACTGGCGCGCGAGCGACGTAAGATCTCCGCAGGCGATATCGTACGCGCCGCGATGAGAGCCGCCGAGGATGATTCAGGGGCACCAGAACCTCAATCGCGTCTGGTCGAACAGGTTATCGGCCCGCTGGTGCGCAACGGCACCGAGCGGTTTCTGGAAGCCCTCGATAAAGTGACCATCGAAGACCTCTGTCGCGATGCCGAGAAGCTGAAGGTTTTTTCCACGGAAGAGAATTCAGTCGATTTCGCCATCTAGAATAATGCTTCGTTTTATCGAAGCAGCGTCAGTTTTTGGCGGAAAAACAGAGCATTTCAGATTTCCGGGTCCTGGACGCACCATCTGAACAGGATGCGCTGGCCGAGTTGAATCGGCATCTCTCTGCTATGATTTTAGATTTATCATAAAATTTATGTTAATTAAATAATAATCGACATTTTTATGTATTTAAGATAACGAATTTACAGCCGCTTGTTTTTTGGGAAAATGTCCCTGCGGCTTCCGGGGAGGTGTCCATTCAACAGGGCATTTTTGCGGGCGTTGTCATTCAAGGCTAACAGGGCACGCTCCACCCGGAAACGAAAAAGATTTTACGGCGTTCTCCTCCCAGGAAAACACCGGCCCGAACATTGATTTCAGGAGACCACTCATGGCCCAGAACCCGACAGCCACCGCCACGCGCATCAATACATCCGGTCGTGGCCGCATTTACGATTCGATTACGGACACCATCGGCAATACCCCGCTTGTCCGTCTGAGCCGTCTGGCCGGAAAGAAGAACATCAGGGCAAACCTGCTTGCCAAGCTCGAATTCTTCAATCCGCTTTCAAGCGTGAAAGACCGGATCGGTGTCAATCTGATTGATGCGCTGGAAGAAAGTGGTGTGCTGCAACCGGGTGGTACTCTCATTGAACCCACTTCCGGCAATACGGGCATTGCCTTGGCCTTCGTCGCGGCGGCGCGCGGTTATCGCCTTATTCTCACCATGCCGGAATCGATGTCGATCGAGCGGCGCAGGCTGCTTGCCTTTCTAGGTGCCGAACTGGTGCTCACCCCAGCCGATAACGGCATGAAGGGCGCCATCGCCAAGGCGGAAGAGCTGAAGGCCACCATTGCCGGCTCGGTTATTCCGCAGCAGTTCCAGAATCCCAACAACCCGGCAATCCACCGCAACACCACTGCGGTGGAAATCTGGAACGATACCGAAGGCAAGGTCGATTATGTCGTGTCCGGTATCGGAACAGGCGGCACCGCGACCGGTGTCGGCCAGGTTCTGAAAGCTCATAATCCGAATGTGAAGATTGTTGCGGTCGAGCCTGAGGATTCTCCGGTTCTGTCCGGCGGTCAGCCGGGCAAGCATAAGATTCAGGGCATCGGCGCCGGTTTCGTCCCCGATGTGCTTGACCGCTCGGTGATTGACGAGATTATTACGGTTGGCAACCAGACGGCTATCGACACATCCCGCCTTGTCGCTCGCCTTGAGGGGCTGCCGGTCGGTATTTCAGCCGGAGCGGCCATAGCGGCCGCCCTTGAGATTGCCGCCCGTCCGGAGGCTGCAGGCAAGAACATTGTCATCATCATCCCCGATTTCGCCGAACGCTATCTCTCCACGGCCCTGTTCGAAGGAATCTGAATTTAGCTGCAGTTGCTCTCGAAGCGGATGGAGGCCGGAGTCTCCATCCTTTTCTAGTCACGCCCGCGCAGATGTCTGGTGCGGCGAAGTTGCGGGAACATCACGGCCCACAGCACCGCGACCGCAATCGATCCGATCCCCCCGAATACCACCGCCGGGACGACGCCGAGAAAACCGGCCATGATCCCAGCACGAAATTCGCCAAGCTCATTCGACGCGCCGACGAACACCATATTGACTGCGTTGACCCGCCCCCGGACATGATCAGGTGTCCAGAGTTGCAGAAGGGTTTCGCGGATATAGACACTGATCATGTCCGCAGCCCCCATCAGTGCCAGAACGACGATTGAAAGCCACACGGTGGTCGATACCCCGAATATCGCCGTCAGTAATCCCCACAGGCCGACAAAGACAAACATGACAATGCCGGCATGGTCGCGGATGGGGTGGCCGGAAAGCCAGATTGCGGTCAGCAATGCGCCGATTCCGGGTGCCGAGCGAAGCAGACCGAGCCCCCAGGGCCCGAGATGAAGAACATCGCGGGCATAAACCGGCAACAGCGCCACTGCGCCGCCAAGCAGAACCGCGAACAGGTCTAGCGAAATCGCGCCGAGCACGATCTTCTCGCTCCAGATATAGCGAAAACCTGCAAGCATGGTTTTCAACGAACGCTGTTCGCCGGTGCGCTGCTGAACCGGTTTCGGAATGGAGAAAATCATCCCGGCGGAGCAGATCAACAGTATGGCGGTAACACTATAGGCGATGAGTGGCGACAGGCCGTACAGCAATCCGCCTGCCACGGGGCCGAGAATCGTCGCGAGCTGCCAGGCGGAGGAATTCCAGGATACGGCGTTGGCGAAGATTTCTGTCGGCACGAGATTAACCACCAGCGACGCTGCCGCCGGGCCGAGAAAGGCGCGCGCGACACCGAACACTGCGAGAACGGTGAAGACGAGAACAGGCTGGAAATTGCCGGTGAGTGTCAGGAAAAGAAAGGCGACTGCACAACATGCCTCGATCGCGATCGATGATCCCATGATGAGCCGTCGGCCAAACCGGTCGGATGCTGCGCCCGTCACCAGCACCAGGAGAAGCGCCGGCAGAAACTGCACCAGGCCGATAATCCCCAGATAGTAAGGGTTACGGGTCTGATCGTAAATCTGCCATCCTACCGAGACGCTGACGATCTGCACCGCGAAAGACATCGCGAAGCGTGCACCCCAGTATCGAAGAAACGAAGAATAGCGAAAAGCGGAAAAGCGGTCTGTCACGTTGGTGCTTTCGGGCGATAAGGCAGTCGCCTTCCGGGCGGTCCAACTTGGGCCGCAGCGCGTGTTTCTAGAATATTTTGATACAACTTGAAACGAACTTTTCGCCTGTAAGCCTTTCCCGTCATTTAGAAGGCCAGGAACGCGTCTCTTCGAACAATTTCAAGTAGCCAAGCTTGTGTTCATCCACACCGGAAAAAGAGCCACCCTGTTTGAGATGGATAAGTGTTTCTCTGGAAAAGTATATTATTTCAAAAAGTTACAATTTTTTCTCATGCGGGACCAGGTCCGTTCAACTTCTGTCTGACTTCACGTCGCCGGGACTCGAAAAAACGACCGCCGGGCCAATATCACGTAAAAATATTGAAGTTGGACCCATGCTCATCCTGCCTCAGAATACTGCTGCAATTCTTGCCTCGCGGTTGTTTGCAATCGCCTCCCGAGATTTGCGTCCCCGGTATAGCGACATGTGGCTGCGCGCAGCGCGCTGGGTGGCGGGAGAGGGTGGTCAGGCCGGGCTGCCTCATCTCGAAACGAAACGGCTGTTACTTCGCCCCCGCACCATGACGGATTACGACGCCTGCCTGATGATGGACCGCGATGAGGATGTCGTCAGACTGGACCCCTACCCGTGGTCGGATAGAAGGCGGCAGGAGGATTTCCTGCGCAGGAGAATCCTCGAATATCCCGGTTATGGTCTCGGATACTGGTCTATTTTTGCCCGGGACGAGCCGGATTACTTTCTTGGATGGGTGTTTCTTTACCCCCACGGTCAACTGAAGCGCGAGGTTGATATCGGTTGGCGTTTCGTTAAGTCGGCCTGGGGAAAAGGTTATGCCACGGAGGCCGCCCGATCTGTTCTCAATCATGGATTCTCGACGCTTGGGCTTCCGAAGATCGAGGTTGAAATCGCTCCTGACAATCCACGTTCGCTACGCGTCGCGGAAAAACTCGGTTTCACCTTCCTCGCCGATCATCAGTACATTGATCGCGTTCTACGGGCATTCGACCTGAAGCGGGAGGAGTTCTTCGCTGCCGATATGGAAAAGGCCTCCTGATTAACAAGCCGCTCAAATTGTGTTCAGATTGGTCGCTATAAAATTTCAGCCATTCTCTTCTTTGCTGGTTGCCCATGCCTCCCCTCATCGAAAATTCCATATCGATTCGCCGTCAGACCTCCGACGTTCTCCCCCATGCTTTCGATGCCCTTTCCCGGGAGGCTTCCGAAGAGGGGTTTGATTTTGTCGCGAAGTGCCTGGAATGGTGGCTGGCTGGTGAAAGCCGTTTTGACGGCCCGGGAGAAGGGTTGTTCGCAGCATGGGCAGAAACGGAGAAGGGGCTGGAGCTTGCCGGAATGGCGGGCATCGTCCGTGATCCTTACGTCGATGATCCACAGACAGCGCGTTTGCGCCATGTCTATGTCTCACGTCGCTTTCGCGGACGTGGCATTGCCGATCAACTGGTGGGGATGTGTCTCAAACAGGCCGAAGGACATTTTACGCTGGCGCGTCTCAGGGCCCTGAATGACGGTGCGGCTAGGGTCTATGAGCGACAAGGCTTCGTGCGGACGACAACCGTTTCCGAATGCACCCATATCCGTGAGCTGCGCCAGGAAGAATGATGCAGGTTCGCAGGTAGGGTGACAATATCGTCGCAAAAAAGCACGACCGGAGAGTTCCGGTCGCGCCTTTATGTTTTTCCCGCCGTAATACCGGTTCAGCGGCTCGCGCGCTTGCGCTCGATCGGATCGAGGATCATCTTGCGCAGGCGGATCGATTTCGGCGTGACTTCAACCAGTTCGTCATCCTGAATCCAGGCCAGCGCCTTTTCGAGCGTCATCTGGATCGGAGGGGTCAGGCGCACGGCCTCGTCCTTGGAAGTGGTGCGGATGTTGGTCAGCTTCTTGCCTTTGAGCACGTTGACCTCAAGATCGTTCTCGCGGTTATGCTCGCCGACGATCATGCCCTGATAGACCTTCCAGCCGGGTTCGATCATCATCGGGCCGCGATCTTCAAGGTTCCACATCGCGTAGGCGACGGCCTCGCCGATATCGTTGGAGATCAGCACGCCGTTGCGACGCCCGGGAATATCGCCCTTGAACGCTGCGTATTCATGGAACAGGCGGTTCATCACGGCGGTGCCGCGGGTGTCGGTCATCAACTCGCCCTGATAGCCGATCAGGCCGCGTGTCGGTGCGTAGAACACCAGACGCTGACGGTTGCCGCCCGAGGGGCGCATCTCGACCATTTCGGCCCGGCGCTCGGACATCTTCTGTACGACGACGCCGGAATATTCTTCATCGACGTCGATCACGACCTCTTCGATGGGCTCCAGAGTCTCGCCGGTGGTCTCGTCCTTGCGATAAACGACGCGCGGCCGGGAAACAGCCAGCTCGAAGCCCTCACGACGCATGGTTTCGATCAGGATCGCCAACTGCAACTCGCCGCGACCGGCGACGAAGAAGGAATCCTTTTCCGTCGATTCCTCGATCTTCAGCGTCACGTTGCCTTCCGCTTCCTTGAAAAGACGGTCGCGGATCATCCGGCTCGTCACCTTGTCGCCCTCGGTTCCGGCAAGCGGCGAATCGTTGACGATGAACGACATGGTCACGGTCGGTGGATCAATCGGCTGGGCCGGAATCGCTTCCGTCACTTCGAGAGCGCAGAAGGTATCGGCAACCGAACCCTTCGTCAGGCCGGCGATGGCAACAATGTCCCCCGCTTCGCCAAGCTCGATCGGCTGACGCTCAATGCCGCGAAACGCGAGAATCTTCGAGATACGGCCGGTCTCAAGTACGTTATTGTGGTGATCGAGCACCTTGATGGTCTGGTTCGGCTTGACCGAGCCGGATGTAATGCGCCCGGTAACGATGCGCCCGAGGAACGGGTTGGCTTCCAGAATGGTGCCGAGCATGCGGAACGAGCTGTCCTGCTGAATTTTCGGCGGCGGCACGTGGCGCAGCACCAGATCGAACAGGGCCTCCATGCCGTGTTCCTGCGATCCATCCGGTGAATCCGACATCCAGCCGTTGCGGCCTGAACCGTAAAGAATCGGGAAATCGAGCTGTTCGTCGGTGGCGTCGAGCGCAGCAAAGAGGTCGAACACCTCGTTGATGACTTCCTGAATGCGAGCGTCGGAACGATCGACCTTGTTGATCGCCACGATCGGCTTCAGGCCCATTTTCAGCGCCTTGGAGACGACGAACTTGGTCTGTGGCATCGGGCCTTCGGAGGAATCGACCAGAACGATGGCGCCGTCCACCATATTGAGAATACGCTCGACCTCGCCGCCGAAATCGGCGTGGCCGGGGGTGTCGACGATATTGATGCGCGTGTCCTTCCACACCACCGATGTCGCCTTGGCGAGGATGGTGATGCCACGTTCTTTTTCAAGATCGTTAGAATCCATCACCCGCTCGGCGACGCGCTGGTTGTCGCGGAACGCGCCCGACTGCTGCAGAAGCTTGTCGACCAGCGTGGTTTTGCCATGATCGACGTGGGCGATGATGGCGATGTTGCGCATATTCATTAAATCAATCCGAGGGCTTGCAAGAACTTGTCCCTTCCACCGGAAGGGAGGAAAAACCAGTCTGTGCCCACAGCGTCACGCAGGAGCATTTTTCGAAAACGGCATCCGGTTTCCGTATAAAAATGCGACAGAACAGACTGTCCGCGGCTGGTTTTTCAAAGGAAAAAAGCCAAAGCCACATTAAGCCCTGCCGAAAGCGCGGCCGTTCACAACAAACAGGCGGTGAAAACGATAGAGTGCCGATACTACGCCTTGGCCCGCACGGCAAGGTTTTTGTGGCGAAGAAAGGTTGGTGCTTCAGGGACGCGATGAAGTCTCCATCGAACGCCATTCGGCGTGGAATGCGTTCGACGATGGAATCTCGAGCAGCTCAAAGGTCAGGATGTCTAAGACGGTGCGTTCCGTAGTCACGAGCTGTGTACGTTCAGCTTGCCCGCCAGCATCTTCAGACAACACGCTCCCAGCAGCGACTTAAGTACCGCTCCGATCAGAAATGGCGCGATGCCGGACATCACGGCTTTCTCCGCGCCGATCGTCAGCCCGAGCCACGATGCGCCGAAGGCAAGGCAGATGGCGTTTCCGAGCAGCATTGCCATGAGGCAACGGCTGAACCGCCCGTCCGTCCAACCCCGTTCAACCAGCCAGCCAACCGTAATGGCAGCGAGGGGGAAGGCGAACAGATAGCCTGCGGTCGGGCCGATGAATTTCTTGAGGCCGAAAGTTGCTCCCGTGAAAACCGGTAATCCGAACGCTCCGGCAATCAGCCAGGCGAGAATGGTGATTGCGCCCAACCTCCAGCCATAAAGCGCGCCGATAAGCGTTACGGCGAAGGTCTGCATGGTGATTGGAACCGGCACCATCGGCACTGCGATATGTGACGCCAGCGACAGGAACAGGACGCCCCCGAAAATAGCGGTAATTCCAAAATGGGCCGAGCGACTTTTCAGCCAGTGCTGCTTCATGATCGGTTTTGAAAGTGGTTTGATAACATGGGTCAAGAGAAGAGCTTTCCCGTTTTCTGGCCGGACTGATCCAGAATGCGTCGATGCTGCCGGTATATGAAGAAATGACCGGCATGGGAACAGCTCATCATTTCCATCGAAGCCACTGGGGACATAAACGATGATGGAGGATGTCACTTTCTGCCCTTCGCATTCCCCAGTATTTGTCGCTGTTGCTTTAACGAAAAAGCGGGCGGTTCAAGCCACCCGCTGCCTCGCTTTGCTGATGCAGGCTCAAGCCGTTTTCAGTTTCTGTTCCTTGTTCAACTGGATGAGCTTTGCAGCGGGGTTGTTGCCCCAGCACTGTTCGTATTTCCAGCCGGTCAGCTCCTCGGCGATCACGCGGGCATGGGCCGGAATGTCGGCGATTGCGCCACCGGCTTTGATGCGCTCGATTTCTTCCAGCAGGATGACATGGTTCTTGCGGTCGAGTTTCATCTGACTGGCATAGATGACGCCAAGGACTGCAAGGCCTATGACGCCGAGTGTGAAGACACCGATAATGGCATATTCGGCGCTTGGTGGCTGCGTGGCCTGCCCGGACTGGAAGCCATAGAGGCTGAGCACCCAGCCCATGAGGAACACGATGACCGAGCGGGTCATTTTACCGGCGAAAGTCATGGCGCCGGCATAGATTCCCTCGCGGCGACGCCCGGTCATCACTTCATCGACATCCGCCAGGAAGGTGTAGACCGTCCACGGGATGTAATAGACCCCGCCGGTGCTGAGGCCGAAAACGGTGGTGATCACCATCAGCGCGACCCATATCGTCGCATTCGACCAATCCGTGAAGTAGATCGCACCATAGGCAATAACGCTGATCATCACGACATTCAGGGCCCATTTATAGGGGCGGCCAAAGCCATGCTTGATACAGATGCCGATGAAGAACGCCGTCGAGATCAACTGCATGATGGAACTGTAGCCGTTCAGATAAGCGACCAGCGCCCTGTCCTGCCGCAGACCGAACACGATGAAATAGGTGAAGGCGGAAGCAAACAGTCATTCAGCGCCGAAGCCGAACAGATACATCCCGAGATGCTTGCGGAAAATCCGCAGGTAGAAGGTGGATATCATGTCCGAGCAGAGCTGCTTGAGCATCTGCCACAGGCCATTGGCCTTTTCCTGCACGACGTCGCTGGCGGGACGCTCCCATGAGTTTGTGTACAGGGCGATCATCGCCACCGCCATGATGAGCCCGTAGGTGATGCCCGTCAGAAGGAACGGTGTCGACGAATCCTTGCCATAGAAGACGAAGAAGATGCCGGGAATGGCAGCGGCGAGAAAGTTTGCCACCTTTCCGAAAATCGCCTTCGACCCGGTCAGTTTCGAGCGCACGGCGAAATCCGTCGTCATTTCGGTCGCCAGAGTCTCATAAGGCACCATGATTGACGTGTAGACGAGTTCGAACACAGCGTAAGTGGTGAGGTAATACCAGAATCCGAAACCTTCCACCCAGATCATCGGATAAATCAGGACGAGCGGAATGCCGATCAGAATGAAGAAGCGGCGGCGGCCGAAACGGCGGCCAAGCCTGGTGTTATAGAAATGATCGGTGATGTAACCCATGATCGGGTTGCTGATCGCATCGAGAATGCTTGCAACCGAGAAAATCGTTGCGGCCTGAACCACAGTCAGCCCAACGAATGTCGTATAGAAATACAACAGCCACGCGCCGGCAATCGCGAGTGCGCCACTCCCCAGCAGGTTGGCGCTGCCGTAACAGATTGTGTGTCTTATCGTAACATGTCGACTCATGATAATGCCCCCGCATATATTTGCATAATGCCCCCGCACATGCTTATCGCATTGTTTTATAAGATTATTTCAGACATTCCTCCGGTATATCCACCAGGTAGAGTGCCGGCAGGCCTTCCTTGTCGCAGGAAAACAGAATCTGCTTTTCATCCGGCGTGAACGAGGGGTGTGGATGGGAAACCTGCCGGTCGCCATCGATCACTTTCCACGAGCTGTCATGCCGGGCGATCCGGTGGGCTTTGCCCGCCTTGATATTGAAAATATAGAGGAACGGGTCGTTCTCGATGCTGTAGCCTTCCTTGTCGGTCACATCCACCGGCGCATCGGCTCCATCGCCCACCATCAGGGTGCCGTCATGGTTGCTCATCAGATGCGAGCAGGCCGGCATCGGCATCAGCCGCCGGTTTTCAAGGGTTACCGGGTCCGCCGCACAGATGGAGCGCCCGCTTTTTCCCTTGCAGTAGGAAACGTAAACCAGGGCCGATCCGTCCGGCGTCCAGAATTCATGGGTGCAGCTCTCATTCGGCGCATGTTCCTTGACCTTGCGGATGTTGCCGCCATCCTCATCGACCAGCCACATGCGGGCATCGACCTTGTCATGCGGACCTTCGTGGCAGAAGGCGATGGTGTTGTCGTCGCCCGGGCGGTAGATCGGGTGGCCGAGCCACTGCTTTTCATCCAGAATCGTTTCCGATTTTCCGGTTGCCAGATCAACGCGGAACAGGCGGCAACGGGGACGGGTGTAATAGAATTCCTGGAATATCTGCCAGTCGGTCAGGGGTCGCCAGTCCTGCTTGTAGATCTCGATGCCAACCAGCTTGGTGCAGTCTGAATTCGCCACCCATGTGCCGTAGCCGACCCATTCATCGGAGACGCGGTAAACCTCGGTCTCTTCGAGGGTTTGCAGGTCCACGCGCCTGAGGGCGGCATTGTCCTTGACATAGTAGAGGAAACGATCATCCGGCGAGAGGAAGCCGCCGAAGGTGTTATCGCCCCGGCCCTCGGTGAGCTGCGTGGCCCGCTGTTCTTTCAGGTCGAGGAGGTAATAATTCCAGGGACCGTCGAAAGCCGCGCCGAATATCAGTCCGTTGCCGTTATTCGTGAAACACTTCTGGTAGAAATAGTTGCGGTGACAGAGCGTATCGAGCGGTGTCAGGCGCGTTACTTTCGCACCTGTTGCTTCGTCCCTGAAGGAGTGGAACGTCAGCTGAATCACGTTTCCTTTAGCCATCTCATACTCCGGTGGGTTCTATGGGAGCCGGTGGGCATCGTCGGACCGGACGTGCCGTCTTGATGTCAGACAAAATCCTCGCGCATGGGCGTAAAGGTGTCGATCAGGCTTCCCGCTTCAATAGCGACCGCGCCGTGGGGCACGCCGCTTTCGACGAGATAGCCGTCACCTTTGGTCAGTCTTCGTGTCTCTTCGCCGATGGTCACGTCAAAGACGCCGCTCTCGACAAGGCAGCACTGAACATGCGGGTGCTGGTGCATGGCCCCGATGGCGCCCGCCTCGAAGGCGACCTGCACCATCATCATATTGTCATCATAGCAAAGTATCTTCCGCTTCACGCCGGGCGCTGCCGTTTCCCAGGGGAGTTCTTTCTCGATCACAAAAGCCGTGCCTTTTTTAGCCATGACAAACCTTTCCGGGGTTGGGCTGTTTGGTCTGCTCGTTCATGCGATGGGATCCGGCAGTGCGTCCGGTTTCCAATTTCACGCTCTCGCTTGCGAGGGCGGAATTTGTTGCGTTTCCTTTCTGGAAACGGTCCTGATGCAACTCCGTAATATACTAATATATTAGAAACAAAGGCACATTGATCGTATGAAACGATACTGTCAAGGTAAGCTTGGCCTTACTTCCCATTAGCAATTTGGGTAAGACAGTTTGTCTCAGGAGAGCTTTGTAATTCTTTTTTCAGAAGAATTTGGATTATGCCAAATCATGGTCAGCGTGGTGATCCTCCCTCGTCAGGAGAAATGCTTCCGCTTCATTCAAAAAGCCGCCTCGAAAGGGAATTGGGTGTTGCCGCGTTTTGTCGAGCGAGGGCTGCATCGGAGCAAAACCCCCGCTTCTCATAAACCGGCCCTTCCAGCACCTCTTGGAAGCTACGATGCCTTCATTTTCATATTCGCGGATACCACCAGCGAGATCAGACAACCGCCGGCAAGATAAGCGGCCACCCAGTGCCATGTACCGTCGATGCCGAGCAGAGCTGTTGCGATGAACGGCGTGAACCCGCCGCACACCACTGAGGCGACCTGATATCCGACCCCGGCGCCGCTATAGCGGTATTCGGTGCCGAAGAATGCGGTGAAGAGCGGCTGCTGCACGGCCACCACCATGTCGTGGGCGATATTGGCGAGCATCACCGAAAAAACCACGATCCAGAAAACGGAGCGGGCCTCCATCGCGATAAAGAATGGAATGGATGAAATAACGCCGATGAATGCGCCGGTGACGTAAACTTTCTTCATTCCGTAGCGATCCGCCAGCCAGGCGAAGATCGGGATGGTGACGCAGCTGACGGCGCCGACCAGGAGGCTGATATTGAGAAACAGCTCTCTCCCCATGCCGAGATTCTTGGTCGAATAGGCCAATGCGAAAGCTGTCACTATGTACATCGTGAACATTTCCGCCATGCGCAACGCAATGATCAGAAGAAAACCTTCGGGATGATTGTTGATTGCGGTGAGGATTGGTATCCTCTGTTTGCGCTCGGTGCGGTTCTCGACCTTCTCCACGAACTCGGTGGATTCCTCCATGCTGGATCTGATCCATAATGCAATAGCGACGAGAACGATGCTGAACAGGAAGGGAATGCGCCAGCCCCAGGAGAGGAAAGCCTCGTTGGAGAGATTGTGGCTGAGGAGGGAAACGATACCCGTTGCGAGAACCAGCCCGACGCCATAGCCGACCTGGACGCCGCTGCTGTAGAATGCCTTCTTGCCCTTCGGCGCGCTCTCAACGGCCATCAGAGCCGCCCCGCCCCATTCCCCGCCGACAGCAAAACCCTGGATGGCGCGTAAAATGACGAGACCCAGAGGGGCATGCCAGCCGATGCTGGCATAGGTCGGCAGCAGCCCGATCATCGCCGTTGACACGCCCATGAGCATCACGGTGATCACAAGCATAAGTTTTCTGCCGTAAATATCTCCATAATGACCGAAAACGATACCGCCGAGGGGGCGGAAGAGAAATCCGACACCGAATGTCGCAAATGCTGCAAGCGTACCTGCCGTGGGGCTGATGCTGGGAAAGAATTCCGTATTGAATACGAGAGCGGCGGTAATTCCGTATAGCAGGAAATCATACCAATCGACGATGGCTCCAACAAAACTGCCTATTGCCGCTTTTCTTGATCTCTCCGCGTCAGAGGTTCGCGGGTAAGCCTGTACCGTTACCGTCATCGTTCATTCCTTCTCCGATTACGCACGAAGAGCCTTTGTTGAAGATGTGAGCTGGGTCGGAAGTGTTTTACTGATTGGGCGGAACACAATAAGCAGCAATGAAGCCGTCCGGCAACCTTGAGCCCTGTGGCTTCCCCTGTTTCTGCATTCCCGGGTCCGGAGGGGGCAGTGGGCCGGGCTATGCAGTGTCTCGCCGCTGTTCGGCGCAACAATTCTTTTGTCATGATGTTTCTTACGTTCAATCATTTTCCAGTTAAATACGTATTACTTTAGGGTAATGTATGTTTAAAATGGGTATTTACTGACGAAATAGCGTTTTAATATCAAAAAATTATAAATATCATGTAGTTTAACGGTAATATTAGTCACCTTGCCTTGCGCTCCAATCCAATTGCTCGGGCAACTCAATGAGCGTTGTGTCGCCGACGCGGCAGAAGTTCCAATTTCTGATCTGGAAATACTAATTCAATAGAATTTTATATATTATCAGTATTATCGAGCAATAACCAAAATATTTCTGAGCTTATGATGCCTGATATTTCTGGAATTCGATATTAAATTTGACATAACTCAAATTTAAGCATACTACAATTATTACTATGTTTGTATATAATACATTTAACGTATATTTGGAGATGATATGAGTATACATTTTAATGATTTATCGTCTAAAAAATACTATTCTGATTTGAATAAATATCGAAAGGCAAGCAGATCAGCTCATGGTTTCGCGTTCCTCTCCGGCATTTCCGGATTTGTCCTTCTTCTAGGACTCTCCGTTGCACAGGCGCAGGTCATCATCGATGGTGGGCAGATAGTTACGGTGCCCGGAAGCCAGAGTTCGCCATGGAATATCGGCGGTAGTCTGGTTATCGGCGATTCGGGCCTCGGCACGCTGATCATAAACGGCGGAACCGTCTCCAGTACACAAGGCTTTATCGGCTATGCTGTAGGCGGCACGGGTGAAGTCAAGCTCTCAGGAGCAGGATCGGCCTGGACCGTTAATGGAGGCCTGTACGTGGGTTACAACGGCACTGGCAAGATGACCATCGAAAACGGTGCGACTGTCTCCAGTGTAAGTGGCTATGTCGGATTCCTTAACCCCTCAAGCAGCGAGATCCACGAAGTCACGGTCTCAGGAACCGGATCGACCTGGATCAATTCCGCTCAGCTGAACGTGGGAATCAACGGCAGAGCTGCTCTTACCATCGAAAACAACGGAACCGTCTCCAGTACAAACGGCACTATCGGTAGTTATTCGAGCAGTGTGGCCACCGTCACGGTCTCAGGAACCGGATCAACCTGGACCAATTCCGGTGACCTGGACGTGGGTAATTTAGGCAAGGGCACACTGATCATTAAAAACGGCGGAACCGTCTCCAATACAGATAGTTATGTCGGTATCACTCTGAACTCCAATCCAAACCGCACGGGCGAAGTTTCGGTCTCGGGAACCGGATCAACCTGGACCAATTCCGGTGCGCTGTATGTGGGTTACGGAGGCACTGGCAAGCTGACCATCGAAAACAACGCAACCGTTTCCAATACGGATGGCTATATCGGTAATAATCCAGGCAGCACAGGTGATGTCACGGTTTCAGGAACCGGATCGACCTGGACCAATTCCGGCAGCCTCTATGTGGGTCGCGAAGGCAATGGCACGCTGACCATCGCAGACGGTGCAACCGTCTCCAATACGGATGGTCATATCGGTCGTTTCTTGACCGGCGTGGGTGAAGTTACAGTCTCGGGAGCCGGATCGACCTGGACCAATTCCGGTAGCCTCTATGTGGGTCGCGAGGGTAATGGCACGCTGACCATTAATAACGGCGCAACCGTCTCCAATACGGAGAGTTATATCGGATATTCTTCAGATAACGTGGGTGCCGTCACTGTTTCAGGAACAGGATCGACCTGGACCAATTCCGATTTCCTCCAAGTGGGTTACAACGGCGATGGTCAGCTGACCATCGAAAACGGCGCAACCGTTTCCAATACAAAAGTTTTAATCGGCACCAATTCAGGCGGCAGAGGCACGGTCACGGTCACGGGAACCGGATCGACCTGGACCAATTCCGATTTCCTCCAAGTGGGTTACAACGGCGATGGTCAGCTGACCATCGAAAACGGCGCAACCGTTTCCAATACAAAAGCTTTAATCGGCACCAATTCAGGCGGCAGAGGCACGGTCACGGTCACGGGAACCGGATCAACCTGGACCAATTCTGATTATCTCTATGTGGGTTTCGAAGACGATGGTCAGCTGACTATCGAAAACGGCGCAACCGTCTCCAATACGAATGGCTATGTAGGATATTTTTCAGATAGCGAGGCAGAAGTCGCTGTCACGGGAACCGGATCGACCTGGACCAATTCCGGTCACCTCTATGTAGGTTACGGAGGCGATGGTCAACTGACCATCGAAGACGGCGCAACCGTCTCCAATATGGAGGGCCATATAGGGTATTTTTCAGATAGCGAGGGAGAAGCCACGGTCTCGGGAACCGGATCGTCCTGGACCAATTCCGATATTCTGTACGTAGGAGTCAGCGGCACCGGCACGCTGACCATCGAAAACGGCGCAACCGTCTCCAACACAACGGAAGCTACTATCGGCGTCAATTCAACCGGCACAGGTGATGTCACTGTCTCTGGAACCGGATCGACCTGGACCAATTCCGGTATCCTCGAAGTGGGTTACAGAGGCAATGGTCTGCTGACCATCGAGAATGGTGCAACCGTATCCAACACAGGCGCTTTTATCGGCGTTAATTCAGGCAGCACCGGCGCAGTGACCGTAGACGGCGCAGGATCGCAATGGACCAGCTCCTGCGTCCTGCGTGTGGGCAATTCCGGCAGCGGTACCCTGACCATCACCAATGGCGGGGTCGTATCGACGACTATTGGCAGAACATTTATAGGTTACAATGCCGGTGCCACAGGCGAAGTGATTGTGGATGGCACCGGATCGCAGTGGAATCTTTCCGAGAATCTGTATGTGGGCGGCAACGACCGTATCGCCATCACCACCGGCGGTAGCGGCAAGCTGACCATTACCAATGGTGGAACAGTATCAGATAGATCTGGTGAAATCGGCAACGCTCCCGATGGCACGGGCTCGGTGACAGTGAGCGGCACGGGGTCGCGATGGCTCAACACCAATGCGGTGTACGTAGGGCCTTATGGCAATGGTACGCTGGACATCACCGATGGCGGTTACGTGTCAAGCTTCAGTGCACGCATCGGCGGTAACTTCTTCCGCGATGGCACCGGCACCACAGGTATAGCGACGGTAAGCGGTACGGGATCGCAGTGGATCAATTCCAGGTTCCTATACATCGGCAGTGACGGCAATAACGGCATTCTGAATATCAGCGCTGGCGGTTATGTGTCGAATACAGCTGCCTTTATTGGCAGCGTCGGCAGCGCTGGTGCAGTGACCGTGAGCGGCACGGGCTCACAATGGATCAATACCGATGTCCTCACCGTGGGTAACTCCGGCAGTGGTACGCTGCTGGTCGAAGACGGGGGCAGCGTCGGCGCCGCACAGGTTGTCGGCATGGGGAGCCTGTCTCTCGACAGCGGCACGCTGCAGGCCCTCGCATCGCATGCCAATTTCATCGCTCTTACCGGAGCGGGGACATTCAACCTGCTGTCCGGTGGCGGCACCATCGATTCCAACGGGTTCGATATCGGTGCATCCAGCGCCCTTTCCGGCACAGGCTCCCTGACCAAAACAGGCGCCGGAACGTTGACGCTGACGGCAGCCAATACCTATGGTGGCAATACGGCCGTTACGGCAGGAACGCTTGCCCTGACAGGTGTCGGCAGTATCCTGACGACCGGTGCCGTCGCAATCGCCGGGGGCGCGACGTTCCATATCGACCAGACGACCTATAACGGCGGCAATTACAATTTCGCCAATGTTTTGACCGGCTCGGGCACTCTTGCGGTCGATCTTCTGGCAGGAAGCAACACGTTTGACTTCGCTGCCGGGGTCGGCACTGGGTTCACGGGAACCGTTGTGCTCGGAACCAGCACCTTCTCGCTGTCCGGCGCCAATACGGCGGCATTGACCAACGCCACGCTGGTGGTCGGTTCCGGCGACGAGACCACGGTCGGTACAGGTGTGCAGACGATTGCTGGCCTCGGTTTCAACGGCGGCACCATCATCTTCGATGTCACCGTACCGTCGGCGGCACAGGCGAACAGCACCATCGTGACGACGGGAACCCTGGACGCGACAGGAACGGGGACCATCCAGATCACAGCACCATCGAGCTTTTCGGCTGCGCCGCCGACTGTCTCCACGGAGCTTTCCCTGCTGGAGCAGGACAGTGCGAATGTCTTCGTCCGGCTGGTGGACGCATCAGGTGCGACCGTGATCGGTGGTGGCGGCAATCTCACCCTTGTGGACCAGGGCGGCAACCCGCTGACCAACAATACGATCATCGATCTGAGCAACACGACCGGTGGGCCGGTGGTTGCGGAAGGACATTACGATTACCGCCTGACCACCGGCCCGGATGGCGATGGCCTCTACGTCAATTACGGCCTGACCCAGGTTGACCTGAGCGGCACGGGAGCGAATGCGCTCGTTCTTTCCCCGCGTGC